>ERZ802830.1876-NODE-1876-length-19609-cov-7.86274_pt1 | contig 19609 bp, 17 predicted proteins | sample MGYA00345654_ERZ802830 | MGnify/ENA primary metagenome ERZ802830 (study PRJEB30503, sample SAMEA104212375) | marine metagenome | biome: Westerlies Biome; feature: [SRF] surface water layer (ENVO:00010504) within the epipelagic zone...; material: water...
CAGGTGTAGGAGTAGATTGTTCAGGTGTAGGAGTAGATTGTTCAGGTGTAGGAGTTGGTTGTTCAGGAATAGGAGTTGGAGTTTGCTCGGGAGTAGGAGTTGGTTGTTCGGGAACAGGAGTGGGAGTTTGTTCAGGAACTGGAGTAGGTTGCACAGGAGTTGGATTTGGTTGATCCGTATTTGGAAATTTTATTAACAAAAGTTCCAATGCATTTTTAGTAATTACTTGTACTCCACTTCCTGTATCAAGTTCAATGTTATATTGATTGTTAGGTGTAATTTCTATTTCAGACAAACCTACGTCCCATATTATTCTATGATCGGACTCGTCTATATTAATTCTAAAGTTTCTACCTTCTATGTTGATAGTATAATCAAGAAGATCTTTCCAAATTCGGACAACAAATGTATCACTCTGATCTTTTGTTAAATAAACTTTTGGTGATTTTCTGTTTAATACTACACTCTTTTCTGTTGTATTTGCTTTTTTTTTAAAGTCGAGTGATAACTCAGTTTGTGTATGCTTAGTCGGTTTTCCTAATTCATCCGTAGATACATATTGTGCTTCAGTACCCCACATTACTTTTCGTGTACTTAGTCCTCTTTTTATATTTGTTTGGTTGTTGAAAACCAATGGAAGTAAATACGCATTTATAGTTAAAGTGAAAGTTGAACTTACTGATCTATCATCGTCAGATGGTACTTCAACTGAATTGGAGAAAGAATCTATATTCGCTCTGAACTTAAATCTAGCAGGATCACCCCAATAATCATTATCCGCAAAATTTATAGTTTCAATTAACTGATTCATTTGCTCGACATACTCCGTGTTTATTGTAAAGTCGTATGTCAAAACTACATGATCAGGAAAAGTTATGTTATGTATTTCGTGTAAGGGCTCTGCACTGTTTAATAAACTTATTTTATCGTATGAATTTTTACTACTGAATTTTTTGACCACAGGAACAGACAAATATTTATTAAATGTAACAAATGAATCATCTTTTGCTACACCAGTTCTAGTGAAAACTATAATGGGTCTTTGTAACTGACCCTTATCATCTCTGTATCTACCATCACTTTGAATCGCACTCCACCTCTCGGGTGATGCGTGTCTAACAGGTACACTTATTTTTGAATTGTTTGTATCAATAACAGTTGGATTAATAACATTAGTAAAATATTCATAAATTATATTATCTATATCAACCAAAGTAATTGAATAGTTACCAAATGTTTTAACATCATCACCCCATCTTAATTTATCCGCACGATTATCAGAATACAACGCATGATTTGATTTTTTAAGATTGGACATATTTGGATCGTTTGAAACATTAGGCACATCCTTGCTCAAGTCAACCGTAAATTCTTTATCGGTTTTATGATTTCTAAGCGTAATAAAGGGATTATTTACTTTATCGTAATCCATGTTACTGAGTTCTTGGTACTATATTCAATTTACTTTTACGTGTCATATGTGCGTTGCACAACAAACTATAATTCTTTTCTGGTTGTCCACCCAAAAATTGATTTTCTACTATATTTGAAATTTCAAAAAATGTATTTTCCCACATTACTATATCACCAATTTCTGGATATATATCTTTTGTTTCACATAATTTTTGATGAAATCTGAATATAGTTCCTTTTTTGACATCAGGTCCGAACCCTTCATAACTGGTTGATTGTGGATCAGATTCTACTAAACAACTTGTTTCTACACCACTATAGTAAACTTTGTTCATAGCCTCTCCGTAAATTGTAGATTTAGTTTGATTTGAATTTATTTTATATACAACAATTATTTGCTCTATAATATTTAACATCAACTCTCCGTTCAAGCTGTTCATAAAACGGACGTCTCTACGCGAAAAGTATCTCCCTCTTGATCGTTCCATTATCCTATGTATAAAAAGTTTGGAACTTTTCTTAGATTTTCTTGTAAATTATCCGCAACTTGATTTAGTTGCTCACTTGTTGTACTACGACTTGTAACTTCTAAATCTTCCCGTAATTCGGTTATCAACTGCTCTTTTTCATTTTGTGCTTCTGCTCTTAGTTCAGAACCATCTAATGAAGTTTCACCTCCAGGAATTGGAATACTTTGATATTTTGCACGAATTGCTCCAAGTAGTTCTTTGCACAAAGATAAATAATATTTCATTATCCATCGTTTTCCTACATCATTTATTGAACCAAAGTTGTGAAACTCATATGGAGCATTGCTAACATCCGTTACACTTGAGTCACATCCACCCGAAGATGTCTTATGTGCATCTTCCGTATGACAACTTCCATCGTCCAAACCCTGTCTCGTTTCGGTTGAAACCACTTGTTGTGTAGTTGATTCGTCAATTTGAGTTTGTGTTTTTGGTATAGTATTGAATTCATCGGCATCCACATAACCTTGAACAGCTGCTAAATCTCGTTCTCGTTTATACACATAATCAAACCACAATGTAAAATCCTTCTGTGGAACGGGTAAAATAGTTAATTTATTATTGATTACCTCAAATCCATACGCACTTCTTCTTACTTGTTCATTAAATTCAATTGCTTGCAATCGCATTAAATCTTCGTTTACAGGTCTTAATAAAAATTGAGTACCAAGTGGAGACATTCCGTTCCAATTGAATTCACTTAATAAATTTGAATGACTCATACCAGAATTAGACATTGGATCGTATATTTTATTCATAGCAGGGGGTGGATGATGCCAAATTCTTTTAACTTCAATTCGTTCTATTTTCTTTTCACCTGTTTTTGGACAAATATAATATTGATTAAATAAACCTTGTAAATCGTATGTTTGTACACCCGATTTTACTTTAAGACTTGCCTTTCTCCAATCAACATTACCTCCCGTACCCACTTCTGCTCCGTATGCTTCGGATAGTTTTAAATAAAATGGCAAAGGTTGGGTTTGCATAACCGAAGTTGTTAAATTCACACTTGTGGTAGTTCCTTTCAAACTATATAAATTTTGTTTAATTGAAAATTGATTTACCTGTGAACTATATTCAGTAATTGCTTCTTCAAAACAAGCATAAAATTGTACATCAATCATTTCTACATCAACGATTGGATGACCTAGTCTTTTAGCTGCCCAATCAGCTGCTCTTGGAGCAAATCCAACAAACGACTGATCATTATCAAAAAAACCAAAAGGAGTTTTTCCAATGGGTGAACTTAATGTTCCATCCCACCTAACTCGTTCTAATTCTACACTTTGTTCTGCGTTCTCTTCGTTATTCTCTTCGTTCATGTCTATAAATATACATTACTTATAGTAATCGTTATAAATAAAAGAGGGGTTCAAACGAACCCCTCTTAAATTTTGTGTTATCCTTAACAGAATTAAAGATCTGCTGTACCGGATACAGAGATTTTTCCGTAGAATTCTGGACGAACCATCTTCTTAGCATAACGGGTCATTACACCACGACGTGGAGTAAAGTTGACCGGATCGTATACCAAAGGAGTTTGGATCAACGGAATGTACGGAGCATAAACTGCACCTGTTTCGAGGAAGTTTGTTCCACGGAATCCGATAAGAACGTCACCACTTGTCATGTATGGGTTCTTGTAGACTTGGAAACGGTTGTTTAATGCACCAACCTTGGTAACACCCATTGCGAACTGAGACTGATTTCCGTCTGTGTCAGCAGCGTATCCTGGGATACTTTCAAGAACGGTAGCAACTTGTGGAGAACAAACCAAGAAGTTTGCACCACCACGAAGAGTCAATTGATGAATTGTGTTACTCACCTTTTGAATCTTTGTGCCGAGCTTCTGGAACAATGTTCCTTGAGTCTCACCACCCTTGAGTTCTGCATCCGCAGCGAAGTCACCTCCGTCTGTATGTGCGTTAACGATAAGCATATCGAGAATTTCCAAATCAATTTCCATTGAAACGTACTCGGAAAGAAGAGAAGTCAATTCTGCTTCTGCGTCAATACTATGATATGCGTTAAGGTCTTGTGCCAACTCTGGTGTCCAAACTGCTTTCAACTTACGTGTCTTTGCAACGATTGGTTCACTTTTGAGTTCCAAGTTAACTTCTGGAATACCGATGTCTTTTTGAAGACCTGTGTCAGCTGCGTCAGCAGAGTCACCAAGTTTATCTTCAAAGTCACCACGATTTTCAGCAACAGTTTGTACGTGATATGCAATATCAGCTGTTGTTGCTGATTCGTCATTTGCAACTTTAAGTTCAAGATTTACTGAACCATCTGCATTTGTTGAACCACCTGTAACGATTCCTACGGTTGATTGGAAAGCACGAACACCTTCTCCATCAGCACTATGGCCTTTTGGAAGAACAGCTGTTGCCGTTCCTACGGGAATACCGTTACCTTCGTCCGAGTCGGTTTTTGTACCAAGTGTAAGTGTTACACCTTCTGCAAGTTGGTCATTGATTGAGTAACCATGACGTCCTGCTCCGTATAAACCACCTTCTGCTTTGTCGGTTGAACCGAGTTTTGCGGATGATGATCCACCGAACAAACTTGCTCTTCCGGATGTGCCTTGCAAGGATTGGTCTGTTCCATACTTAAAGTCTAAGTAAAAGATCAATCCAGATGGAAGATTCATTGGTTGAACCGAAACAAATTCCTTTGATGCGATTTCTGCGAACACACGACGTACCAAAGGAAGTGCTACTCCACTCCATTCTTCGTTACCTCCACCTGTACCGGTGCGTGTTGATTCATCGATCAACTGCTTTGCTTGATTTTCTAAAAGAATGGACATACCACTCTTTTCGGTATCAGTTGTGATACCTTCTAAAAGTCCAGTTTTTTCCCACTTAGAGACAAGACCACGAGTTTCCTGCATGAGTCTAGCCTGAGGATTCTGACTTTCACTTAACAATTTACTAATTTCGCTCATTGTATATTTTTCCTATTTTAATTTTGTGATTATTGATCAAACAATTCCTGCAAGTTTCTTAAAACGATTTGCGAGTTGATCGCCTTCCGTCAAAATCTTCTTTGATGGTTTTGTTGATTTGATTGCTTTAGATGCCATTCCTTCTGACAATGACTTTTTAACTGCCTTTGGTGCTTTTGGAGTTGCCTCTTCTTTTACCTTCGGTTGTGCTTTTGTATCAGTTGTGCGAAAGGATTCACCCAATGTTGCGTAAACGAGTTTTGCTTCACGAACATTCTTCGTGAGGTCAAAACTTTCTACTACTTTTAGTTTTTGATCTTCATTTAATGCGTGTGCTTTAAACAACTTGTTTGTATAAAGCAATTTAGCATTTAAAAGATTAACTTCATTCAACTTACCACGCAAATATTTGTAGACCTTGCGGTATTCTTCGTTTTCTTTTTGAAGCTTATTGTTTGTTGCCTTTATTTCCTCAAGTTCCGAGTCTGCTTCTTCGTCTTCCAAAGATGATTCATCTTCGAGTTCTTTAAGAATTTCTTCCAAGTTGATTTCTTCATCGTCTTCGCCGATGTCACCACCTTGATTGCAGTCTTCTTCATTTGTTGGGAACGCAAGTTCTTCATCAGATTCAGTTGCAGTTGGTTCATCAGATTCATCACCAGCAGCTGCTTCTTCATCAACGATTTCAATATCAATTTCTTCGTCAATGTCTGCTACCTTTGGCATTTCGTCATCTTCATTTCCTACTTCTGAACTTTGAACTTCAGTATCATCGGGAAGTTCTTCATCATCACTATCAGCGATGTTTACGTGTTCTTCACCTTTAATACCTAATTCGGATGAATCGGATTGTTCTTCAACAGATTCAGCATCCTCTTCTTCGGATTCTTCTTCACCTTCTTCTTCTTCGGTTGTCAACTCACTCTCAAGTTCAGCGATAATAGAATCCAAGTCAAAAGAATCTTCTTCAATATCTTCTTCGTCTTCTACTTCATCTTCTACTTCAGGTGCTTCGTCAGCAACTTCATCTTCAGCAGGTGCTTCTTCAGCATCTACGTCAGCAACTTCTTCTTCAGATTCTTCGTCATCTTCAAGGTATGAACCTTCTTCGACTTCATCTTCAGCAGATGGTTCTTCAATTTCTACGTCATCTTCAGAGTATGAACCCTCTTCAACTTCGTCAGAAACTTCAACTTCATCTTCTACACCATCTAACTCTGCCTCTTCCTCACGGAGTTTCTTGGTAAGCATACTTTGCAGTCTAGGTGCAAATGCTTCTTCAAGAGCAAGACGAGCGTTAGCAAGTGCAGTTTCACGAACTGCTTTCGCATCAGCAATAGCTTCTTTTAATAATTTACTCATGTGTTTTAATTTCCTATTTTTTCTAAAGTCATTGTGGACCTTAATGTAATCTTGAAACCTTTAATTGTTTCCAATAAATGTGGAAGCATTTTGATAGATAAATATATACTTAAATACAAAAATATTAAAAAAATGAAATTATTATAAAAAAAAGAGTGGAAAACCACTCTTTTTTTAAGTTTTTTTAAATTATTTTAAAAATATTAAAGAACTTTACGATTTCCTAAAATTCTATCTAACTTTTCGGATAATGTTATTTTTGACCAGTTTTCACGAACTTTATAGGTTTTACCACCCACTTCAAATTCAGTTTCACCTGCTTCTTTTGCTTTTGCTACTGCATCACCAAACGCATTACCCTCTTCTACATCATCATCTTCATCATCTTCTGATGTACATGATGATTCGGCAATTTCTTGGTTACACTCTTCACACTCTTCTTCCACTTCACCCGTGAATTCTTCGGTGTCTTCTACGTCTTCTGTAACTTTTTCTTTGAGTTGGTATGTTTTTCCACCTACTTGAAATTCAGAATCACCGTTATCACGTGCAGCCTTTACCGCTGCTCCGAACGCATTTCCTTCTTCAATTGATTCTTCTACATCTTCTGTTTCTTCTTCGTCAGATGAATCGTCTGAATTTCCTTGTTTCTTTAAAATTGCTTTTTTAAGAGGTTCTGGAAGTTTTTCTTGTGCAGCGGTTAAGCCTTCAAATAGTCCCATTTCATCTGCGACTTCTTGAATAATTTCTCTGAGTTCTGATTTTGTTATTTTCATTTTATTAAGTTCCTTATAAAAACATTTGGTGTCCTGATTGTATTCTTTGCATATTTTCAAATGCACTACCCGTTGAAAATGACTTTTTGCCACATTCAGTTTTAGGTTCTATTTCTTCGTTCGTTGTGGTGTTTCGGTTTTTAAAAAATCGGTTTGATATTAATTGAATTGCATATTTGTGTTCAGATTCTGTTAACTCGATTGATTCTTCGACAAATACTTCACATGATTGCTTAATCAAATATTCAAACAAACGTGTAAATTGAGTTTTATCATACAATCTTTCATTTACCTGAGTTTCTATCTGCTCAAAAACTAAATTAGTTTTTTCTTCACAAAAAGATTCGTTTGTGAAAATGAAGTCGACTAAATTTTCAATGTTGCTCACATCTACTTCGGCCAAAACTTGATCGTTTGTTCCACATATTCTAGCAAGTTGCTCACGTGCAGACATAGAAGTTTCCATCAGTTCACCATAAAATTCAGGATTTGGTTGAAATTCATACGAAGTCATTTCGTCTAAATAATGACCACCGAAGTAAGAATCTTCAGACACGGTAAACTTTAAATTATTAGTCGAAGCAAATTCATTAACATCTTCAACTGTTCCTTCACACACACTTTCACGTTGTATGCCACTAAAACTTATTGTCTTTTTCAGCAACTTACCTTCTACGGTTGGTTTCGTGTTAAGTTTTTCAAGTAAAACTTTTCTAACGAATGTTTTAAGTTTATTGCGGTTCATTTGTGGTTTCTCCTTTTATTTCAAAATATCTATTAAGAATGTTACCCATATCTTCGTAAAGACTTTGCATTCGTTGTGTATAAACTTGTCGTTCTTTTGCAGTCTTGTAAAAATCTTTCGCAAGTGTTTTAACTTCTTTTAAGTTTCGTTTAACACTAATTCCATCAAACCAATCATCGGTTTCATTTAAAATACATTGTGATGCATTCTCTATAATATTGCATATATCCTCGGCAACATCCATATCTTTTGCTTCAAGTGCTATAAACCTCTGATACTTTCCAAACTTTGATATTTTTTCAGATGCTATTTTTTTCTGTTCAGTAGAAAGACCTTCATCTGAAAATTTATCTGTATTGGGATCATATTCTTTAAGTAATTCTTTTTCTTCTTTCAATACCTCAAGAATAACTTCTTTAATTAACTTTTTTGTATTTGCAGAGTTACTCATTTTGAATCTCCTATTTCTCCTAAAATTTCGTGTATAATACCTTCCATTTTACAATACTTTGTACACACACGACCACTAGTCACAACTTTGGAATCAGTTGAAACTGACTCGTTTAAATTTACGGGTTCGAGAAATGCGCCACGTGTAGATGGATTACTTACAAAATCAAATGCTACCAATTCAAAGTCATCATTGACAAGAGTTTTACCTTCATGTTCACGGGTTGTTCCCATTCCACGTGAACTTATACCAAGTGTTATACCAGATTTAAATAACTCTTTTAAAATGTTTCCCGATGGTGTACCGAGTACCTCAACTTTTCCAAGTAAACTCTCACCTTCCCACCACATTTTAGTAACATTGTGACTTACATTTTGTAAGTTGACTACACTGCTCTCGGGATGATCAAGTTCTCCTAATGCACGTCTGTCGTTTATCAATTCATTATACTTAGTTGCTTCTCTTTCAAGAAGTGATCGTTCATACACACGACCATTTTGATTTTGCTCGGATGCTTTTTGAAGAATACCCTGAACAACAAGTTTTCCTGAGTTTTGTTCAATGCTTTCACTGATCTGCTCAGGTGTGAATTCAAACGGCATTGTAGTAACTAATAATTTCTTTCCCATGTTATTAAATAAGTATATACATATTTTTTATTTATTTGAGTTTTTCTAATGAATTATTTTATCAGTGTTTCGTATTCTTTTTTTAAGATTCTATCAGAATGTCGTATTAAACTCTTGAAAGTATCCACCACTTCTTTTAGATCATAGTCATCACCAAGTTCAAAATTATACAGATCAGACTTTAAATAAAAGTTTTGATCAAACTCAATAGTAAATTTTCTTGAATCCGTTTCAACTACAAATCCCGCACCAGTTCCTTCTACATTGTCAAAATTTTCTTCAGCAAGCAAAATGCTCATGTGGTTTAATGTGTCATAATATTCATCGGTTGGAACTTTTTCAGGTAAGTCTGTGTGATTAGTTTTTGCGATTTTCTTAGAATCTTTATCAGACATACCATTTGCAATTTTCTTTATTTTGGAAAACAAATCTGCATCTACATCACTTTTTTTAAGTTCACCTTTGTTATATGCGTGTACCATTCCAAATAATCTTTGTTGTGATTTTGATTTTGCTTCTTCGTTTACTTCTTCATCTTCATCCTCTTCTTCGTCATCAGGTTCTTCGTTAGGTTCTGACTTGTCGGATGTTGATGGTTGTTTTTCTGTTGAAGATTTTGCAGTTGCAGAATCGTCAGAGGTAGTGGGTTCTGTTTCATCTGATTTTGTTATAGGACCTGTCTTTTTCAGTTCTAACTCATCTGGTTCCATTGTATCTTTAAAACTACCGATATCATCAATTCCAAGTTCTATCATTGATACTGCTATCTTAGACTTTTTAATAAGGCCAATTATACTAGACCAGTGATCAGACGGAAGTTTCTTACCTTCAGTAGATTTTGATAGATTTTTTGCTGATACAGCAAATCTTTTAATAGCGATTTTGAAATCATCTAACGCAGGATCGTTTTCTCCTTTATCTTCTAAATCGTCAAAGTCAATATTCATACTACTTTAGTTCTTTAAGTTTACGATTTATTCTTTGTATCTTTTCGTCTAATTTAAGAAGATACTTGCTTGTAGTTTTCCAATATGACCGACTTGATATACTATTTTCTGTTTTAAACTTAGTTGCTATATTTAAAAATTTATCCACTTCCGTCAAATTTTTATTGATCTGACGCATGGTTACACCTATTTTTTGCTTCGGTGTCAAGTCTGGATGATCACGAAATAAATGATACAAACTACGACCTTCGTTTAATTTAACGGTGTTACTTTTTTGATTTTCAGTTGATTTATAGTCAAATACCTCTGCTTTATCCTTTATGCTTTTTTTGTGGTCATCTTCACTATTTCCACTGAAAGCATGAGGTGTTTGGAAACCTTCGATATTACCGGTTGTGTTTATTTCAGATAATTCTTCTTCCGAAACAAGTTCTTCGAGTAAACTACGAATGATCTTTTTTAATTTACTTCTTTGGTTGCTCATTCTTTTCAAGTTCCTTTATCAATTCATATGACATTAATACGGCAGAAACTTGTGAATCTTTAACAACCCTTCCCTCTTTGACTTTGTTGAGTTGTGAAGTAACTTCATTGAGTTTAATCTTTACAACATCATCGTCAATATTACTACTTAACTTTTCAATTTTGCTTTTAATGATAGGAAGTTGTTCATTAATATATTCTCTTAAACTATTTGTATTAGAGATGTTATTTATGTAGTTTTTAAGTAATAACTTTTGATCTTCGTTAAGTTCACTATACTTTTCATTAAATCTATCTACGAGGAGTTTATACGAAATGAGTCTCAAATCTTCATTATGCTGGACATAACTTTCTAACTGATTTAACTCATTGCTTACTACCTTATCTTTACACAAACCACCGACTATCGTATTTTTGGATTCAACTAATTCTCTTGGATCACAAAAAACATCAGTCTTACTTCCTTCAAACAATTTATATATACTTGCGTAAGTTTTGTAGTTTCTGATTTTTGAACGAAAGAAGTCATCAATAGGATATACATCCTTCATCTCTTTAACGAGTTCATATCTAAGTCTTGATAAAACTCGGTTATCTAGTTTTTTGTGCTCACTAACTACAGCATCAACTAATTTATATGCAGAACCTTCGGATTTTGTAGTTTCTTCCATAAGCACTTGATACAAACGTTGTTCTTTTCCAAGGTCGGTATCTTCCGCGAAATATTTTTTTACAAGTTTATTGGCAGACGATTCATTACTATCGAGTATATCAGCCGTTATTTGTCTGATTAGTAATTCAAACAAAATTCCTGTATTTTTGAATTTGCTGTGTTTTAGTTTTTTCACGTGAAAATTTTATCTAGATAAATGTATACAAACATAAATATGAATATAAATATAATTATTGTTTATTTTCTTAAAATATTTAATTATTTTGAATCTTCTACTTTAGAATCAGAATCGTTAACTATATCGTTTAATTCTTTTTTTAAGTCAGTCATTTCATTGGATTCTGATATAATTTGCTTTTTTTTGTTGTCATTTTTCGTAGGAGAATTGTTTAAAAACTGATCAAGTTTTTGTAAATCAGCCTCTAGTTTTAACGGACTTTCTGACCACGAACGACCTGATACTTTTCTTTCATCACGACCAAGTGGGTCTCTGCCCATAGGTTTATCATCAGGGTGGTCGTATTCTTTATCAGCATTTTTTCGTTTCTTTTCTTCTTTCTCTCTTTCTTTTACCCGTGCCTTTTCTTCATCGGTCATTTCATCAAACTTACCAAATCCCCATGAATTTTCTTCTTCTCCACTTTCATCAGACGCAGTTGGATCAGCAGGATCAGTTCCTTCGTTTTGAATTGCTTCTAATCTATAAAATTCTTTTGCATCATCTACAAATGAGTTTCTAATTTCTTCTTGTTCATCGTTGGATATATTGAAAATATTATTATAAATCCACTCTTTAGAAAAGAACTTTGCATCAACCATATCACGTGCGGTATTTAACTTTTCACTAAAAATTCGTATGCGTTCTTCTTCAAAAATAGTAGATGGATTAGTTAATTGTAAACTAAAATCAACAAGTTTTGCGTCTGTGTATCCTTGTGAATACAGATGAACTACTGCAATTTTTGTTAATTCACTTACCGTTATACGTTGCACACGTTCAATTGTTCGGGCAAATCGTATATCTTCGGCTGCCAAAGTTGCTTTACCAGTTATGCTTTCATCATAACCTAAAAATGCTTTTGGTACTTTTAATGCAGCCATCATTTTATTTTTTAAATACTCAATATCTTCTGTTCCATCGTATGTCATTGCTCCTAAATTTTCAATACGAGTTCCACTGTCACCCCCACGAACTGGCATAAAAAAGTCTTCAGTCATGTTTTGTAGATTGAATTTTAGGTTATAGTCTCCTGTTTGCTCGTCAACAAATGGAACTTTTTTCATTTTGTTGATTGCTTTCTGCATAAAGTTATCAACTTCATTCGGTGGGATGTTACCTATATCTATATAAAACATTCGTTTCTCGGGTGCTCTCATTACACGATGAATAAGCATAGCATCTTCCATAAGTTGGAGTTGCTTCCATGTTCTCCGAGCAGGTTCAATTACACTTTTTCCATAGGGTAGAAAGTTACTGTCACCCAACATTCTAAAGTGTGCGATTTCATAATTTTCATATTGATCTTTGACTTCACCCTCTTGTTTGAAAATAACATAATTTGGATTCGCAGGATCCATATCTTCAATCCGTGTCATTTCATATGTAGATATAGGTTTTACATTTAAAACACCATACTCTGGTTCAATTTGTAAATTTAAATAAAAATCACCGTATTTGCACATATTACGAGTCCATCCCCATAAATTAAACTCTACATTTAATATTTCATAAAATAAATTTTCAAGAATGCCTTTAATGTTAGAATCCGGACTTGAAATTCTCAAAACATCACCAAATTCACTTCTGGTTGTACATTCATCTGCGTATATGTCTAATGCACTTGCAATAATAGGATCATTTTCCATTGTATCGTAGTCCGAAAACAACTCAAGTCTCGCAGTTTCAAATCCTATGTTATTGTATTTACTCGCATAATCACTATACAAAGTGTGCATACGACCATATCTGTCTTTGGTCTTGGATGAGTATTGGATGTTATCAGTATCTACAACTTTTAACTTCTTTCCACCTACATTTCTAACAACCACATCAGTTGAAAATAATTTTTTCAACCCACGCAATAGTTTTTTTGTTCTAGTTTCGTCTGCCATGTTTATGTAACCTTATAAATTATATGATTTTAAAAGATATATATCTAATTGTCAACAAGTATTATATATCACTGGAACTCACTGGCTGCTCCGATGATGTCTCCACCGTCAAATCCTTGAAAGGGACCGAGTGGATTTCTTTCACGTTCATGACGATCAATGTTTTTTTCTCCCGAAAATAAAACATATTCTACTGTGTCATCTACAACGAGAATAAGAACATTTATGTTCCATCCAGTTATATGCACGTTTTTTCTAAAGTTTAGCATATCCAAAAATAAACTACCTTCTCGTTGATTTTTTAATCTTTCTAAATTAAGTTCATATGCCAACCCACTTTCTCTTGCAGCCAGTGTCTTCAAAACTCCAGCAGGAAGTTCTATTTTATTAAATAATGTATATCGTGATGGACTATCCAACTTAAACTTAGTCATTACATCAAGATATGTTAAACGTTTAACATTAGGCATATTTTCTAAATCAAGACCCATTGTAACTAAATAAGAATACTTGGTTTTACCAGGAACGATTCCGTCAACTAACTCTTCAACTTGCGTATAAGTTTCAAACGAAGACTCTGTATACACCCCTTGTGTTGGCAACAATGACTGAGTTGCACAACTACTTGTTAATAATAAACTAAATGCTATGAGTATATTTGACGTTTTTTTCATATGTTTTTTCCTATTTTAATAACCAATCTAAATTTTCAGTTCCACCGTGGGGGTTTTTCATTTCATATGGATTATGTTTCAATCCCGAGTTTGCGAAGTTTTGTCCGACATTTAAATTAGTTGTGCTTCCCATATAGTCAAACAATGACTTCTGAGATTGAACATTTTCAGACCTAAATCTTAATGCAGTGTCTCTGACCCACAATGCAATACACAAACTCATAACCAAGTCATCGTTGTATCCTTGCATTGCTTCTGCTCGTTGACCATTCCAAACAAATGTAAATAACTCATCTAAAGTTCTTTCCGAGTAAATTTCAACTTCTTTTTCACGAACATAACTTTCCATTTTGCTGATAATCAACGGACGAGTTTTAATTGATGTTGTAAATCCAGGAACTTGTTTCTTTTCTTGTCGGTTTAATTTATTGGTGTGTTGTGTAAATTCATCTATGTATTGATAGTCTCGTTGTGTGTAGTATAAATTACTGTATCCTTTATCTATAATTTGTTGAAGAACTGCCCAACCTATATTTGCATTTTCCACCACAAGTAATGCCCCGTTGAATTCACTTGCAACTGCTACTAATAAATTTCCAAAGTCTTTAGTTTCAACTTCTCCTTTGAATTCTGCAACTTGTTTTACATTTTCTACATCAAATACATGAAATGCACTTTTATCACGACCATCACCTCGGGCAACATCAGCTGCCACAACATAATCTTTGTTGTGATTTGGATATTCCCATATCCAGTATTCTTTATTTGCTCCTCGTTTTTCAACGGGTTCTTTTAGTAGGTTTCCTTTATACCAATCAATTATATCAGCATCTACAACTGAACGACCACTGCTGATAAAGTCGCAGTCACATTCTTGGGCAGCGTCTTTTTCTCCTAATAACTTTGTTTGCAATTCTCGCCAAGTTTGGTCTCGGTCTGGATGCAAGTCCCAATGTAGACGGATTGGATTAAAATCATTCGATCCGTCCATTGAACCAACCCAGGTTTTATGAAAGAAGTTACCAATACCATTAGGAGTAGATAGCAAAATAGAACGACCACCTGTTGTAATCGTTGATTGTGACGCAGTCCATATATCTTCCATATTTGTAATAAACGCACACTCGTCCACGATAAGTAAACTCAATGAAGTAGAACGAGAAGCATCAACACTGCTTGAGGCTGCACGAATACTACTTCCGTTTTTGAAACGCATACTCAGTTTGTTTTTTTCTGTGCTTTCACTTCGTAACCAACTGGGAAGATTTTCTGACATATGAGTTACTTTAGTAACAATATTTTTTGCAGTTTCTTGGTTGATTGCGATACAAAGAATTGATCTATCGGTAAAAAATGTCATTAACCACAAAGCATATCCGGAAACCAATGTGGATATTCCCATTTGACGTGCTTTTAAAACAATATTAAATTGTTCTTCTTTAAAACTTTCTAAAGTTCTTTCCTGAAATTCATACAGGTGAAATGGTATTGTTCCCAATGTAGGATGTTGAATCTTACAATAATTTTTCATAAAGTATATAGGTGACTTCAGACACTCTGTATACTCTTGTTTTATTATTTCCCGTAAGGGCATTTTTTTACCGTCTGCCATTAGGGATAAATATATATGTATTTAGTTTTCTATAATATAAAAAGTTTCAAGGTATCGTTGAAACTTTTAGAATTCCATGTCAGCATACTCAGTTAGACTTTCTTCAACCTCGGACACTCTTGCTTCAAGTTCTTCTAAGTCTGAATCTAAATCTTTCATAAGTTCTTCTTTATTTGGAATATTCCATTGTTCTAAAGAACCATCTTCGTTTAAGAATTTAGGGTCGTTGGTTATATGTTCTTTTGATTCAACCAATTTTGTTTTAGTGTCCGATAAGAAACTAAGTTCATTTTCAAGCATTGTCTTTTTTTCGTATGCTTCGTACTTACCTTCGTCTTTTAGTTTTTGTTCATGTTCTTGGACACAATCAAAACACATACCTCGCATAGCAAGCATTCTTTTATCTAAGTTCTTAGTTGGATCAACGGTACACATTTTCTTAGGACAATTGGGTGCTTCACGCAAAGTCTTTCTTACTTTGTCCATCATAGTTTCGGTTCTCACTTTTGAGTTACTTCCAACTTGCTTCCACTCTTTTCCGTCCTTATCTGTCCAAATTTCACCTGGTTGTCGGATAATGAGTTCTTCAACTTCTCCTTCATAACCATGTACTTTGGGAATTTCTTCTCCTTTGAACAACTTACGTGATCTGCTGATTACGTATTTTAAATCGTCTTTATCCATTTTAGCCATAATAGTAATATTACATTTTTTTACGATTTTGTCAAATACTATGATAACTTTTTAAAATTTAATATACACTCTTCTAAAAAAATATTTATCAAAAAGTTTTCATATTGATTTCTGTGCTTTTTGCGCTGAGAATCTGTTAAGTCATACTGCATAAAATATAGTTTACTACAACACTCTTCTAGTTTTCTAAATCTATCTACAATTGCTTTTATTATTTTATCAACCGCTGCGTAATTTTCTCCATATCCATATAAATAAAACACCGACAATGTTGCGTTTTTTGCTTCATTTTGTATTGCTTCTACAAATTCTCTGTCTAAATATGTTACTTGTTGTGGTAAAATAGCACGATGCGAAGTTCTAAATTGTTTTGATGTATCAGTCACTATGCGTTCTATCTCCATCTCTGTCAAATAAACATTGCCATTCAACTTGATCATATTATGCTCCCTATTCAATCAATGTATATATTTAATTCCATGTCAGGGTTAAATACACTCTTAGTCATATTTCCCTTTTTTAAAATCTTTTCTGTCGTAGGTTTTCTTGCTTTTCATTGGTCTGCTTTTGGGCAATGTTTCTTTACGAACTTTTTTATACGCATCCATTTTAGACATAAACTTTTTCTTTTTGGATTCCGACAACTTTCTTATTTTATGAACAAGCATTTTGATGTATTCTTTTTTGCTACCACGACCTTTGAAATATGGACTTTTATCACTCAACATTTTTGCTATATCAAGCATTGCTTTTAACTCTTTTTTATTTTCTTCGTTTTCTGTATCTTCCATTTTTAAATCCTCATCAACAGGTCCATCTATTTTTGTAAATTCTACATAATAAGTACCATCTTGATCCTGAATTATTTTACCACCGACTTGTTTTGAGTGTTTTTTAGCATCATCTGCGTTATCAAATTTTAAAGGTTCTACATTTCCATTTTGTTTAACACCCGACACATTCATTTCTCCTCCACCGATTTTGTGTTTGCTGATACCAAATTCTTCGTTTTGTGGTTTTTGTCTCATTCGTTTAAGTCTTTCTTTTTCTTTTGCTCTCACCTTTGGTAGCAACTTCTTTGCAACTTTTGCAATAATAGCAGGTTTCAATTTATTATCAATAGTTTGTTTTTGACTAATACTTAAATCTGAGTAGGATTTACCTCCAGTTAACTTTTTTACCAACACATTTTTTGCAGCCTTCTTTGCAGTATTTTTTAACTTTTCAGGAGATTTTGGTCGTTTTGCCAAAAGTTTCTTTTTAAGTTGTCGTTTTTTTGCAGTACGTTTGGCAGCCCTTGCCATTTTTCGTCTAGATGCAATTGATAATTTTCTTTCATGTTGATGATCCATATTAAAACCTCATTATTCCCATAATTTGATTTATAGGAGCAAATGTTCCCGTGAGTTTATATGTTCCACCTTTATATTGAAATACAACTCCCTCACTAGGTGCGATAACCTTTGTTCCACCAATCGCAGTTAATCTATCAAGATTTTTGAAAAGTTTTGCAATATCTTTTTTGAACTTTTCAGGAGATTCCACCGAACTAATCTTTTTTGCTTTTAAAGTTTTAGTGTGTGCATCGAGTGCTTTTGCTATATCATCACTTCCACCCGCTGCTACAAATCCTTTTACATTTTGAAGAACTTCTGCTCCAAGTTTCAAAAAGATGAATTGAAATGGCCACATATTTGTTTCAAATTGTTTTACGATATCTTCTTTTTCAAATTTGTTCACCCAATCTTTCAACTTAGGTTGTTCGGATAAGTCCATTCGTATCGTTGTAATTTTATTTGATTTATCATTGTATGCCCAACGACCTATAAGTGCTTCATAGACTTTTGCAGGAAATATTTCTTTTAATTTGCTTTGTTGTTTATTCAAAAGATTTCTCCACCACGCATCGTGATACTTCATTACTTTATCGTTGTCTTTTAATTTAAATTCTTTTTTGAGTTTGTCAAGCATCGCAGAATATTTTTTAAATGAATCTCCAAATGTTTTACTTTTAGGAAGTTCCACGACAATCGGTGCGTTCAACGAATAACGACTTTGAACATCTGCATTGATTTGTTTGAGCATACCACTCAGCATACGAGCAGAATCTTTTAGTTCACCTGTTATATCGTTTCCGTCAGAATCTACTGAAACTGGTTTTCCTGCGGAATCGTATGCTTGTGTTCCGTGAAAAACTAACATATCTACATTTTGAGGAATAACATTTTGTGTAGCAGGTGTCATAACCTCTATGTTCATGAATCGTTCACCTTCTTTAAATACTTTATTCTTTTGTGCATCAGATAACTTTGAAATTGCTGATTCTAAATCTTTAACTGCCGTTACAAACGCATCACGGATATTCTCAGGACGATCCGAAAATATGCTTTCAAATGCAGTTACATCTGGAGCATTAGCACCTGCGTTTTTTAAATGACCTTGATTTCTCGCCGAGACCAACTTGCCATCTTTCCAAGAAAACATTAAATTTTGACCATCAAGTTTTTCAGTAACTTCCTTTTCAACATTAAGTTCACCTGCCAATGACCTACGAATCATTTCTTTTAAATCAGCAAAAGTTAAATCTTTATCATCAAACGGGTGACTCATATGACCAGCCGCACCTCCTTCTGATATTAGTTTACTTTCTTTGACAGCATGACCCTCAACTCCTTTATCTATTTCATCACCATCTTCTGCTTTTTGTGTATCAATAACATTCCCACTAACATCTTCGTCTCCGTGTTCGTCTTTGGTTCGTATTGACTTTTCTGAACCAAGGAAATCAACCAACTTGTAACCAGCAGTTTCTGCAACTCCGTTGATAAAACCAACCCATTGTTGGTGAGCAGATTTTGATGCATCTGTGTCAATCTGATTCATTGGAGTCTTTGCATCAATGTCACCTGCTGGATAAAAACTAACCGCAGGTACTGGTCCTGCATACTTTCCCCATTCACGATAGTCTGCGTTTCTGCCTAAACCGTGCTTTCCTACTACATAGTCAAGTAGATCATATCCGAGTTGTTGTGCTCGTTTATTTGTATATCCTTCATATGACTTACCAGGATAAAACATACTTGGACCATCATCAACCATATTTATTCCCATTGGACCAATTGCACTTATTTCATTTAGTAAGTCGGGTATGTTATCTATATATGTTTCAAACTTAGGATATTCATACAAGAAATTTTCAAATAACTTTTCATTTTCAAAAAGAGTTGCAAACTTATCGGTCAGGTATTTAAATATTTTTTCATCATACCATCCGAACAATTCTTCAAATGCACGGGTTTTGGTCATTTTGTCGTGTTTAGGACTTCCAAGTAAATCACGAATACGGGTTCCACTTACTTCTTTACCTAGAACTTTAATACTTACATGAGGTGCAACGATGAAATATCCATGTTCAGCATATGGTTTTAAATCTTTTTTATTTTTTTCGTATGATTGATAGTAAGCAGGAGAACCATCTGCTTTTGTTGTTTTTAATCTACCTGCATCTTTTTCACCAAATATATAAACTACGGCAGTTGTATTTGGATCGTATTTTTTT
>ERZ802830.1878-NODE-1878-length-19592-cov-22.3367_pt1 | contig 19592 bp, 24 predicted proteins | sample MGYA00345654_ERZ802830 | MGnify/ENA primary metagenome ERZ802830 (study PRJEB30503, sample SAMEA104212375) | marine metagenome | biome: Westerlies Biome; feature: [SRF] surface water layer (ENVO:00010504) within the epipelagic zone...; material: water...
CCTTTCAATTCAAACTCTTCAAGATAAGCTTTAATTTTTTCAGAAACAGAGGATTTTTTGATAAAGTCTTCGATTATTAAGCTCTCGGAGTTAAATCTTGCGTTCAGCGACAAAGTCGAATCTGGCTGATTAAAGTCTCTTGTGGTAATGCTTAAATAACTTAAATCAATACCTTCAACGCTAGCTTGATTTCCAACAATCTTAAGGTAATCATTCGAAAAATTAACTTTAGCATTAATTTTTTCAATAGAGGGCCATTTTGGGTCAGCAGTGATTGTGGCGCCATTTAGATTTGCAGAAAACTTAGTATTTGGGGACTCTATCTCTCCCGACATATTAAAGCGAGTTGTCAGCATGATATCTGTAAGTGAGCCCTCTGTTAGAACAGTCTCTATCCATTGGACAGCCCTAGAATCTGCCAACGATTCAGGAATATTTTGACTAATCTTGGTGACCTCAATTTGGTCAATATAACTCTCAAAATCAAGAAAAACCTGGTCCTGTTGATTGAAGATTTTGACCTGTGCTGAAAGATTAAAATCCTCATTATTGATTGAAAAAGGTATGACAGCTACCCGTTCTTCTCTTGCTTTAGCAACATCAATGCTCGTATTAATTCTTACCGAACTGCCTAGTTTAGGGACTTGAGAGCTACTAAAGATTGACTCGTCCCTCATAGATAAACTAATTTTTTGCTCATTTCTTTTAAGCTCCATTGGAGCTAGATCTAAGGATTGCTCTCCAATTAGCTTTGTTCGATTAATTGAGAGAGACTTTAAAGCAAGTAATCCTGAAATGCCAATGTTGGATAACACTCCCTCAGTATTAATAATTCCTACATAGTCATCGACATAGGATGTATCAATTAATAACTCATTGATATCCAGATGGCCCGGTATTTCAATGCCCTCATAAAGAGCTTTCAGATCAACATTCCACCTTAATACATCTATTTTTGCAATTGGCTTAAGTCCATCAGCACTAATTTGAAGGTCTTTGACAGCTAATAATAGTTCATTATCTTGAAACTCGAGTGATATTTTTTCGATACTTATGTCTAGTCCACTGAGCTGAGAGAGTCGATTTTCAATTTGTCCTTTTATGGTTTGAGGAAACAAAATAAAAAAAGCAACTACCGCCAATAGAACTAGCGCTATCAATGCAGTAACCCAAGTACTAATCTTTAAAATATTGAGACTTTTGAGGAGGGTTTTTTTTAACATATTTTTGTTGCAATCAACTGCAAGTCATTATAACCAAATGTATAATATTGCGGAATTTAATCTAATCTAAGGGAAGATGTAATGAGTCAAGGCACAACAACTTCAACAAAATTAATGCTAATCGTTTGGGCGCTTGCCATGATTTTTATCGGCTATAAGTCACTGAGCTCTTATAGTGATGATTCATCTCATAGTGAGATGATGGTTGATAAGGGTGTTCTTGAAAGGATTAAACCTATTGGAGAAGTGCGAATTGACTCAAGCACTATGGTTGCATCTGCTGATAGCACCGAAACCGCTGAGCGATCAGGAGAAGAGATTTATAATGGTAAATGTGCTGGCTGCCACACTTCTGGAATCATGGGCGCACCGAAATATGCATCCTTAGCAGACTGGACATCAAGAATTGACCTTGGCCTGGATAAACTAACTGCCTCAGCAATAGCAGGTAAGGGAGGTATGCCAGCTAGAGGAACTTGCATGGATTGTTCTGATAATGATATCAAGGTGACTGTTCAATATATGTTGGACAGCCTAGAATAAAATAGCTTATTAACCTAAAGGCTGGAAGACGCCCAAGTCTCTATTTTTTTCTACATCAACCCACGGTAAAACCCTTCCATTCATTGCTATATAGACTCCTGGGTCTAATAGCTGAAGTGATCCAAGGGCGCACCCAAAATTAAATAATGCATCCGAATTATTCACTGCATATGGGACCATGGAGCCAAACAAAACAATTGTTTTGTTGATTTCACATTCTCCTAAAATTTTAGCTGTGTCACACATGGTGTCAGTTCCGTGAGTTATTAATATCAACTCCTCATCACATTTTTCACAGCTATCTAAAATTAACTGGCGATCTGAGTCAACCATATCTAAACTATCAATAAGAAGTAGCTCTTCTGTAATGAGGTCAACTTCGATTCTAGCTCTCTTGATCATCTCTGGAAAATGCGTCTTATCAAATTCTAGTTCACCATTCGATTGGTTATAAAACTTATCAATGGTTCCGCCCGTAATCATTAGTCTTACTTTCATATATTAATCCTACCCAACTGACTTGAAATACTAATTATAACTTCTCTGTCCAAAAATGTCTGTTCCCACTCTCACAAGGTTTGCACCGTGCTCAATTGCAACCTCAAGGTCCGAGGACATGCCCATTGATAGTGAGTCAAAATTAGGATATTTGGAGATTAAATGCTTCATTTCAGCAAAACTATTTTTTGAGTTTTCTGGTCTTGGTATGGTCATAAACCCTCTCAAACAAATATTAGGAAGGCTCTCTATTTCCATGACAATCTCTTCAACATTTTGAATTTCAACTCCTGACTTGCTCTCCTCTCTATCCACATTGACCTGAATCAAAATATTTAAGGCCCCTAAAGCGGGATTTCGTTGATCACTAAGGCGCCTTGCAACTTTAATTCTATCAACACTATGCACCCAATCAAAGTTATCCGCTATTGAGCTCGTTTTATTCGATTGGATGGGGCCTATGAAATGCCAAATCAATCCACTTCCTTTGAAAAAATTAATTTTTTCAATTGACTCTTGGAGATAGTTTTCCCCGAAATGAACTTGACCAGCATCGACAGCTTCTTGAATTTCTGCCGTTGATCTAGTTTTACTTACAGCAATTAGCTCTACCTTCTGGCTAGATTGAACTGAATCAATTCTAGATTTGACCTGTTTTAAGTTATCCGAAATCATGAAACACTGATTGAGCCTCAAAAACTGGACCATCAACACACACTCTTTTCATTGCTGAACCACTATCAGTCTGAACTTCGACAACGCATCCAGCACAGCCGCCAACAGCGCAAGCCATAAACTCTTCTAGAGAGGCCTGGCATGGTAAGTTGTATTCATTTGCCAACTTTGAAACTGCTTCAAGCATTGGGTGCGGACCACATGTATATATTTCCACATTGCTCAACTCATCTGAAGTAAGGCTACCTAAAAAATCTTTTGCAAGATCAGTGACATAACCCTGATAAACACCTTTGTAGTTTTGAAGACTAGCTAACCCGCAGGGTATGCCCCACTCCTCCAACAAAGGCATGGTATGAAGCTTGGAGGATTGATAGCCATCTAATGTGCTCTTTGAGGTATCAAATGGAAAGGGAACCTCTGAGCCCAATATGGCATAGGGATTAAATAAAGCATTACCTTTTAACTCTTGCGCCATTGCAATAATTGGTGGTATGCCAACACCCCCTCCAATCAATAGTGGAATTTTGTTTTTAGTCACCTTGAAGCCATTTCCAATTGGGCCAATGACTGAAACAATATCTCCAATTTTTCGTTCAGCAAGCTGCCTAGTTCCCTCGCCTACAATTTTGTATAAAAGATCAAACGTCCCTTGATTTTTATCAACCGACATAACTGAAATGGGTCTTCGCATAGCCAGACTTCCTGAGACAGAAAGGTGCACGAATTGACCAGGGCGCGTAGCTTCTGCAATTTCTTGAGACTCTAGAGTAAGAATAAATTGATCAGCTTCAAACTTATAGTGCGCCAAAATCTGGCAATCATTTACACTAATAGTATCTCTATTTGTTTTAGCCATTCGTTGTAATTAGTGTACCAACGCCTGAATCAGTGAAGACCTCTAGCAGAACAGCATGAGAGACCCTTCCATCAATAATGTGACTTCTTTGAACTCCATTTTCAACTGCAGATAAAGCACACCCAATCTTTGGCAGCATACCGCCGTGAATTGTGCCATTTTTTATTAGCTTTTTAACCGTAGATGAGCTCATTCCAGTCATCAGCTCTCCTTTGTCATCCAAAAGACCAGCTGTGTTTGTTAATAGAATTAATTTTTCAGCGTTAAGTGACTCTGCAATGGCCCCCGCAACCAAGTCCGCGTTGATGTTATAGGAGAATCCATCTTTTCCAACACCTATTGGAGCAATGACTGGAATAAAGTCTCCCTGTAATAATAAATTAATAACTGAAACATCAATCTGATCAACCTGGCCAACATGGCCTAAATCAATAATTTCTGAGGTAGGCTCAATTTCTGTTTTAAGTTTTTTTGCAGTAATCAGTCTGCCATCTTTTCCAGTGAGACCAATAGAATTTCCACCATGCTGATGAATAAGATTAACAATTTCTTTGTTAACCAATCCGCCAAGTACCATCTCAACGACATCCATTGTCTCGCTGTCAGTAACGCGCATACCATCAATAAACTCACTATTTTTTCCAAGTTTTTTTAGAGTGTCACCAATTTGAGGTCCTCCGCCATGAACCACAATAGGGTTCATTCCAACAGACTTCATAAGAACAATATCCCTAGCAAAACTAGATTTTAGTTTTTCATCTACCATGGCGTTTCCACCATATTTAATAACAATTGTCTTACCCTTAAATCTTTGGATGTAGGGAAGAGACTCAGTTAAGACGTCGGCAATTTTATGAGAGCTCATATCAATCTAAGTTTAAAAACTTGCGAGTATTTTAACAGCCACGAGGCCTAATGACAGGCTTTACCTAATTTTTTTAATCGCCAATAGTTATAGGGCCAAGGTGTTATAAAGCCAAAAAATAATGAAATGGGAAGTACCCATAGAACAAATTTAGCCCCTCCAGTAAGCCAGTAATCGACCAGATTCATTGCCAGCTCCATTGAAATCATAGAAATCAAACTCATGCCCAAAGCCGTCTTAATAGCAACATTAAGTTCAATCGATTGACGCATTAGAATGAAAGTCTCTAGAATAATACTCGTGATGATTCCATTCACCATAGCTAATGCAAAAATATTCAGTGTTGGCCAGCCACTATCTTGAAGCAGGGCAATTGTTCCAAAATCACCAATGGCACAGCCTATCAAACACCACTTGGTGTTATTGGCACTTTTTCTCCAAGTATGCTTGCATGTCCATGAAATAGTATTCATTAATGATTAAAAACAGGTCTTTAGATGTGGGTATTTTATAGTTATTTCATTGAGTTAAAGATTATTTATAAGAATATTGCCTGAAGATCATTAAGAAAGCTGTAACCTTTTTGAGTGGGTTTTATTTTATGAGTTTTAATATCTAATAAATCTAGGTTTTCAGCTTCTCTCAATTGCTGACTTAACAATTCAATGGGTTGGCCTGTTCTGGATTCATAAAGCTCAGGGTCAAAGCCATCAATTAGCCTAAGACTGTTCAGCATGAATTCAAATGATAAGTTTTCTACAGCTTTGATACTGGATGTTTGCTTATTTTTTCTAACTGACAATAAATAGTCTTTGGGTGACTTCGTTTTTAGAGTCCTCATGATTTCATTTGAAGCGACATCTGTAATCTTTCCATGAGCTCCAGCACCAATTCCAATGTAATCACCAAACTCCCAATAATTCATATTATGCTTTGATGGCAGTGCGCTATATGCTGAAACTTCATACTGATGAAAACCCTTTTTATTCAATAGTTCTGAGCCTCTTTTGCCGACCTTCCAAATGTAATCATCTGAAGGAAGACTGGGTGGGAACTTAGAGAATAACGTATTAGGCTCAAGGGTCAACTGATAAAAGGAGATATGACTTGGATTTAGAGTGATTGCAGTAGTGATATCATTCATGCATTCATCAATACTTTGTCCCTTTAAGCCATACATTAAATCAATATTTAGATTTTCAAATCCTACATTTTGAGCCTCTACAATTGCGTTTTGTGCATCACTGGCACTATGAATTCTGCCAAGGAATTTTAGCTGCTTGTCATTGAAAGATTGAACTCCAATTGATAGCCTGTTAATTCCAGCATTTCTATATTCAGCAAACCTATCAACTTCAAATGTTCCTGGATTTGCCTCAAGAGTAATCTCTATATTTGATGCAAAATCTAGCCTATCATTTAAACCAATAAACAGATCATTAACCTCCTTAACATTCATCAAACTTGGCGTTCCCCCACCAATAAAAATAGAGCTAATTTCTCTTTGCTGAACATACTTCAAATCTTCATCTAAATCTTTCAAAAGGGCTTTTATATAACCATCTTGAACCTCACTATCATGAGAATTGAAATCACAGTATGGACATTTTTTTAAACACCATGGGTAGTGAATATAGAGCGAAAGTGGAGGTAACTGAAGTAGATTATTCAATGAGTAATATCTCTGCTAATAGGTCACTTAGCGCGAGACCTCGATGTGATATTTTATTTTTGGTTTTTGGGTCAAGCTGTGCAGAGCTGCAATCATATTCCTTTAAGTAAAAAATAGGATCATAGCCAAAGCCATTAGAACCAATGGGTTTTCTTAAAATCTCACCATGCCAACGCCTTTCAATAATAATTGGGTTTGGATCTTCATAGCTCCTTATAAAAACCATTGCACAACAAAAATTGGCCTTACGATTATTATGCTTCTCCATATCTTTAAGAAGCTTGCTTAAATTCTCTTCATCAGATGCATTGTCTCCTGCATATCTTGCAGAGTAAATCCCAGGCTCACCATTGAGCGCGTCAACTTCTAAACCTGAGTCATCTGCTAAAGCAGGTAATTGAGTCTGATAGGCAGCATTTCTTGCCTTGATTAAAGCATTTTCGACAAAAGAACTGCCAGTTTCAGGCACCTCTTTAACCTGTAAATCTTTTTGGGAAACAACGCTGCAATGACCCACTAGCATTGCATTTAGCTCTCTAACTTTTCCTGGATTTCCAGTTGCAAGGATTATTTTTTTCATCGTGTATAATTTTGCACTAAAAGATGGAGAGTATATGACCCAAGATGAATTAAAAAATGAGGTAGCTAAAGCAGCTCTCAAATATGTTACTCCTGGGACTATTATAGGTGTTGGGACAGGCTCTACAGCAAATTTTTTTATCGATCATTTAGCCAGCATTAAAGACTCTATCAAGGGCGCAGTTGCAAGCTCTATTGATACTGCAAATAGACTTAAAAGAAATGGTATACGAGTTGTCAACCTTAATGAGGTTGATGAAATTTCTGTTTATATTGATGGCGCTGATGAGTCAGACCATAAACTCAATCTCATCAAGGGTGGAGGGGGTGCATTAACTCGAGAAAAAATTGTTGCTGCAGTCTCTCATCAATTCGTCTGTATAGCAGATGAGACAAAGCTTGTTGATTCCCTAGGCAAATTTCCTTTGCCAGTTGAAGTTATCCCAATGTCAGCCAACTATGTAAAACGTCAAATTATTGAGTCTATTGGGGGAAATCCAATTTTAAGGGAGGAATTAACCACCGATAATGGAAACCTGATACTTGATATACATGAGCTTGAAATTGACGATCCACAAAATCTTGAGAATTGTCTTAACAATATTGTTGGAGTAGTCACAAATGGACTATTCGCAAATCGTGGCGCAGATATTCTTCTTTTAGGTTCGCAAAATGGTGTTATTATTAAGCACTCTGAATAATTATTCAGTTTGTTTAAATCATAGGTCGGTCACTAGCCCTATTCAAAAAAGGCCAATAAAAAAATATTTCTGAATTGGTTTTATTTATTGAATAGGCTTATATAAATTGAAAAAACTCATAAAAATACTCGCTAAAGTATTAATCGCATTTCTTGGAGTATGGTGCGTTTGTGCTTCACTTGCAGCACTTTATGGTGTTTCGCTCTATTTTCCTTTCTATATAACTGATGGCGTGGAGATTCCATATCATCGAATGCTAGCTTTAAGAGTCACCATCCTACTGACTTTTGCCTATTACTCACTAAAGTATTTGATGTCTGAATCAAGGCAGTTATATCCTATTCAGTTTCTAGATACAATCTTAAAAATTTACTTTTGCTCTGCTTTAGTTATTGGAATAAGGATAGAAGTTGCAGCCAGTGAATTTATGGTGTTGTTTTTATTTTTGCTCATGGCTATTGTTACCCATGTTGTCTCAAGACCTAAATTAAGAAGGTTTTATTACTCCAAGTTCTCTGATTAACAACAACTCTACAAAACTTCGAATTCTGTTATTATTAAATATTGAAAACATTTAATAATTAAGAATGCATAACTTTACACCCGTCAGCGCACTTATTGGAGGAGTCATCATTGGACTCTCTGTCGTATTGTATTTCTATTCAACGGGAAGATTGGCGGGGATTAGTGGAATATTTGAGAATGCTATTACCAGCACTTCTCAAAAAGCTTCAAACCTCTTATTTTTAATTGGATTGGTCGTTGGTCCAGTCATCATCTACTATTTAATAATGCCAAATAAACCAATAGCGTTTGAAATAACAAACTCTTACCTTCTCATTATTCCTGGCGGCTTTTTAGTTGGCTTTGGAACCAGGCTTGGTGGTGGCTGCACCTCTGGTCACGGTATATGCGGCATTGGCAGACTATCAGTAAACTCAATGATTGCAACCTCAATTTTTGTCGCTACAGGAGTGATCACTGTTTTCATTCTTCAACAACTAGGGATATACTTATGAATGATAAATTTATCTCCCTGATCTCTGGTGTAATTTTTGGTATTGGATTAGTAATCTCTGGAATGACTAATCCTGAGAAAGTCATTGGCTTTCTGAGTATTGCCCATAACTGGGACGCCTCATTGATTTTTGTCATGGGTGGTGGAATACTAACCGCTGGCCCATTCTTTTTTCTGCTAAAAAATAAAGAGACTTCAGCCTTAGGAAACCAAATAAATTTACCAAAAAAACAAAAACTTGATAGCAAGACAATAATAGGTGCCTCACTTTTTGGGGTCGGCTGGGGACTTGTTGGGCTATGCCCAGGACCTGCCATAGCAGCTATTGCAACCCTTGATCCAATTGCTTTCGTTTTCTTAATTTCAATGGCTGCTGGAGTCTTAGCCAAAAAAAATATTGTTAAATAAAGCCTTTCCTACTAAAATATTGCAACTTGAATATAAGGTAAGCTTATGACAAATCAAACTCTAGATATGTGCGGTTACGCATGCCCAATGCCGATTTTAAAAACCAAGCAAGCACTTGCATCAATGGCATCAAAAGAGGTAATTGAAGTCATTTGTACCGACCAAGGATCAAAAAAAGATTTTGTTGCTTTCTGCAATCAACTCGGTCACAAGCTCATATCCCAAAGAGATGAAGGAAACAAAATAATCTTCAATATCGAAAAAAACTAGTCTTTATTATGTCTGATCTAAATGAAATGACGCTTATTGCGTCAAAAGGAACCCTTGACTGGGCTTATCCACCCTTTATCTTGGCTTCAAGTGGTGTTGCAATGGGTAAAGAAGTGACTGTTTTTTGTACCTTCTATGGCTTAAACCTTTTGCTTAAAGACTTATCTCACTTGAGAATTTCGCCGCAAGGAAATCCTGATATGCCGATGAAGATGCCTTTTGGACCAAAATGGTTTCAAGCAATTGATTTTGGACCCAAAATTCCTAACTTGTTATGGAATATTCCTGGTTTAGAATTTTTCGCTACCCAAATGATGAAGAGGACCTTTAAAAATAATGGCATGGCGACCATTGAAGAGCTCAGAGAAATTTGTATTGATATGGGAGTAAAGTTTATCGCCTGCGAAATGACTATGGGAATGTTTGGCTTCTCTCGAGGAGACTTTATTGAAGGTATTGAGTTCGCTGGCGCTGCTACCTATCTAGATGTTGCTCACAATTCCAATCAAGATTTATTTATTTAGTTTAGCGCCAATTAAAAACTTGCCAGCCTTTCTCTTCAGCAACTGAAGTTAGAACCTTGTCACTATTAACAGCTATAGGATTATCAACCAACTCTAAAAGGGGAAGGTCATTGTGAGAGTCTGAATAAAAATAAGACCCATTCAAGCTTTCATTATGGTTTTCAAGCCAGGGCATTAAGTTGTCAATCTTTCCAGATTGAAAACACGGAATTCCTGAAACTTTACCAGTAAACCGTCCTGATTTAAATTCCGGCTCAGTTGCCAGCAAATGTTCAATGCCATACATTTCAACAACAGGCTTTGTAATAAAAGTATTGGATGCAGTAATGACTAATACTGTATCTCCATTCTTTTTATGAGTATCGATACAATTTTGAGCTTTTTCAAGAAATATTGGCCTTATTTTTGTATCAATGAATTCTTGGCGAAGCTTATTAAGTTCATTTAAAGAATACTCTGTTAGGACTTTAAAACTAAACTCTGCCCAAGCATAGATATCAAGCTTACCTATTTCGTACTGATGATAAAAATAATCATTCATCTTTTGAAACGAATCTTTATCAGAAATAATACCTTGATCACACAGGAACTCTCCCCATAGGTAATCACTATCTCCACCAATGAGGGTATTGTCTAAATCAAAAATTGCTAAAGGCATACTTCTGTCTCCACAATGCTCATAATTTCCTCAACAGAATCAACAACTCTGATTAACTCAAAATGCTCCTGATTGACATACGATTTATCAACTGTCTGCTCTATCCAAGATAGAAGCGATCTCCAAAATTTTGAATCATATAAAACTATCGGCATTTTCTTCATTTTCCTAGTTTGCATTAACGTTAAAACCTCCATCAACTCATCAGCAGTTCCATAACCGCCCGGAAAATAAATACATGCACTAGAGTACTTAACGAGCATCACTTTTCTTGAAAAAAAATAGTTGAAGGTAATGTTTTCATCCAAATAAGGATTGCTAGACTGCTCCTGAGGTAACAAGATATTGAGGCCAATACTTTTGGACTTGCCCTCATAGGCTCCCTTATTAGCCGCACTCATAATGCCCGGTCCGCCGCCAGTAAAAACATTGTACCCAGCATTAGATAATTCTTTACCCAATTCATACGCCTTGAAATACAAAGGGTCTGAAGACTCTATTCTTGCAGAACCAAAAACAGTGACATTATTTTCAAAACTCTGAAGTTTTTCTTTTGCTGACAATAACTCAGCACCGACAGTAACTAAGCTCATAGTGACGAAAAAACAGCAGAAGCTGTTTCGATTGTTCTATTGATATCTTCTTCAGTATGAGCTATTGATAGGAATCCAGCCTCATAAGCAGAGGGTGCAAGATAGATGCCTTTATTAAGCATAGCTGTATAGAACTTTTTAAAAAGATCAATATCGCAACTAGATGCCTGCTTAAAATTGGTAACTTTATCTTCGGCACTAAAAAATAAACCAAACATCCCTCCAACATAGTTACTTGTCATTGGAATACCGTTAGATTTTGCTTCAGAGACCACCCCATCAACCAGCTGAGAAGCTCGCTCACCAAGTTTATGATAAAAGGACTTGTCAGATTCTAGAGTACTCAGCATAGCTATTCCAGAGGCCATCGATAGAGGGTTTCCTGATAGCGTCCCTGCCTGATAAACCGGTCCAAGAGGAGCAATTTGATTCATAATTTCTCTCTTCCCACCAAATGCAGCGACGGGCAATCCGCCGCCTATCACTTTACCTAGGGCAGTCAGATCAGGAACAACGCCATAGACCTCTTGCGCACCCCCTAAGGCAACTCTAAAACCTGTCATTACTTCATCAAAAATAAGAACGGTACCATATTGATCACAAACTTTTCTTAGGCCTTGAAGGAAGCCCTCTTTGGGCGGAATGCAATTCATGTTACCGGCAATTGGTTCAACAATAATGCAACCAATATCCTCTCCCATTTTAGAAAACAAATCCTCTACAAGCTCTAAATTATTAAACTCCAGTGTCAAAGTATGTTTTGCAAGATCCTCTGGAACTCCTGGGGAAGTAGGAACACCTAAAGTAAGGGCGCCAGATCCCGCTTTCACTAGCAAGGAGTCCGAGTGCCCATGATAACAACCCTCAAATTTTAAAATTTTGTCACGATTAGTGAACCCCCTTGCCAATCTAATCGCACTCATAGTTGCCTCAGTTCCTGAGCTGACCATTCTCACAAGCTCAATGGAGGGCATTATTTGACAGACTTTTTTCGCGAGAGAGGTCTCTATTTCAGTTGGTGCACCAAAACCCAAGCCCTTATCCAATACAGACTTTACAGCATCAACAATGACTGGGTTTGAATGGCCTAAGATCATTGGCCCCCAGGAGCCGACATAATCAATATAAGAGTTTCCATCTACGTCAAATAGATAAGGACCCTCGCCCCTATCAAAAAATACTGGATCACCACCAACACCATTAAAGGCCCTGACAGGAGAGTTGACACCACCAGGAATATACTCCTTAGCCTCTCTAAATAAAATTGAAGATTGTTTCATTAATGCTCCTGAAAATTTGTTATAGCTGGATATTTTTTTAAGTTAGTAATGTGTGACCATACCACCAGGACATTATCCAATAATAATTTCATATTTACAGTTGTTTGTGAAAGAGAAATTGCCTGATTGGTATCATCTAAAAGCTTGAATAAATGATTGAAAGAAGATTTTTCAATGACCTTATTTAGCTCCAGATTAGCGCCGTCATGATTTAAGATTTTAATTTTGATTCCTTCACTAATAAGGTGCTGTAAACATTTCAATACATCCAATTCATTATCGGAAAAAATTTCTGTATCTTTAATTTTAGTTGGGCTAAGTGCTATTTCTAGCAGCAGGTTTTGCCAGCTCTGATATTGAAAATAAAAATCCCCTTTTAAATCATCGATTGCCCTATGGGGAACTCCATGAGCGCTATCTAATAACTGCATAGGATCATAATCTGAACGAGTATCTATATCAATTTGCTCAGCAACCCACTCTGCAGTCTCCTCATCATAGGATGGGTTGATATGAATGGCTTGGCATCTGGATAAAATGGTCATCGGAAGTCTATCGGCATTATGAGCAAGTAAAATAATGAGCGTGTTTTGTCTTGGCTCCTCTAGAGTTTTTAGAAGACTATTGGCCGCATTATTGTTCATTTGATCAGCGTAAAAAACCACTCCAATCTGAAGACTTTCGGCAGTTTTACCTAGCGATTCACAAAAGGCTCGAATTTGATCGACTCTTATATCCTTTGACATCGAGCCGGAGTCATTTAGCTCCGTTCTGCAATAAATTAAATTTGGATAATGTGATCTTCGAATCAATACACTGTGATCCAATTCAGACATGGGGTCATCATTATTTAGTGCATTACAAAGTTCACAACGATCACAAGATGCTTTAGGACAGAGAAGCTTTTTTATTAAGCTTTGAGTGAAATCAAATTTACCAATTTTTTCAACTCCAGTAATCAGAAGGGCATGAGGCATATGATTTTGCTCGATCATCTTATCAAGTTTATCACTTGCTTTTTTATGCCAAGGAAACATCATAGCGAGTCTATTAAAGCCCTAATTTTAGATTGAATATCATCAACTGATCCAGTTGCATCAATTAGTTTAATGCGTTCAGGAAAAGTCTCTGATCTGCTTATAAAAACAGACCTAACTCGTTCAAAAAAAGCTCTCTCTTCTAGTTCAATTCTATCTTTCGCTGAACGAGCTTCTATTCTCTGCATACCAACTTCAACGCTTACATCTAATAAAAGAGTTAAGTCTGGCTTAAAGTCACCTAGAACCCAATCTGCCAATTCAGAAATACGATTCAAATCGAGCATCCTTCCACCACCTTGATAGGCAAATGAAGCATCGGTAAAGCGATCACTGACAACCCAATGCCCCTTATTCAAGGCGGGAATGATTTTATTTTGAATCAATTCATTTCTAGAGCTAAACATTAACATGAGCTCTGTATCACTATGCATTTCTTGATTGTCTACATCGAGAAGAACGGAACGAATTTTCTCTCCAACTGGAGTTCCCCCAGGTTCACGCGTTCTAACAACTTCAATACCTTTTTCATGCAAATAGCTGCAAATAAGGTCAATTTGAGTGCTTTTACCAGCACCTTCAACCCCATCAATGGTAATAAATTTTCCGTTTCTCATGCCTGATAATTTTAAACTAGTTAACCTTTAAGTACTTCTTGATATTTTCTTTATGTTCATCATAAGTCTTAGCAAATGCATGACTTCCATCTTTCTTTGAGACAAAGTATAGATCATTTCCCTTGGCTGGATTAAGAGCTGCGAAAAGAGACTGATAGCCAACTGAAGAGATAGCCCCTGGCGGGAGACCCTTATTTCGATAGGTGTTATAGGGGTGGTCAAACTGTAAATCGCTTCGAGTTAATGGAGGTGAATATTGATCCCCTAGAGCATAGATAACAGTTGGGTCCGTTTGAAGACGCATATTTGAATTCAACCTGCCAATAAATACACTAGAAATCATTGGCTTTTCTTTATCAAGAGCTGTTTCATTCTCAATCAACGAAGCCAAAATAATGGCTTGATAAGGAGAATCAAGTGGGATACTTGTATCCCTATTTTTCCACAACTCTGCCAGTTTCAACTTCATGGTTTCATGAGATTTTTTTAGAACATTCTCAATGCTTTCTCCATAATTAAAAATATAGGTTTCAGGGAAGAACCAACCATCATAAGGCTCCTGGATACCAATTGAAGCCATAACATTATCAAAAGATTCATTGGGGGTTATGGAGGGATCTTTATTTAATTGTTGGAAGTAGTATTGAATTGTTTTTCCTTCAATCAAAGTCACTTTAGTTTTCAGAACTTCCCCACTTGAAATTTGACCAATGAAATCAAAAATACTGGTATCTGGCTTTAATTCATAATAACCAGACTTTAAATTCTTGTTTGCATTCAGCAATCTGCTTACCGTTGCAAAAAACTTCTTTGATTTTATTATTTGCCTGTCACTGAGCTCTTGTGCTACTTCGCCCATTGAAGAGCCAGATTTAACCTGAAAAATTTGAGGCTGGTTTACCAATATATCCTTCGATGTGAGAACCCATGCAATAAGTAATAGTAAAAGAACTGTAGCGATGACTCTTGAAACAAATTTATGATGGTTTTTTAAATACATGTCCAAGATTTGATATCTTGAGTCACCGATTCAAATGCATTGTTAATTTGTTCAGTTATTGAGCTTTTTGGGAATTGACAATCCTCAATTGAACTGACTGACTGAATACCAATGATGCTATTTGAAATAAAGACTTCATCGGCTTTTTTTGCCTCATTTATTGAGATATTAACCTGTTCAACATTCATCTCTAACGATTCTGCTAGATCTAAAATAAGGGATCGCCGACTGCCTATCACTCCACATCTATCCAACTTGGGTGTCACTAGCCTTTGGCCAAAGATGAAATAGATATTCCCTTGAGTGACAGAAATGATATTTTGATTTTCGTCTAACATGATTGCCTCATCCCTTTTCAACGATGCCCGGGCCAAAATCTGTTCAATTCTATTGCAATGTTTAATACCTGCTAGAATTGGATTTGAGTGATAACCACTTTCTGCATACTCAAGGGAAAATGATTTTTTTGACTGAACATTTCTCAACTCTGAAACAATGACAATCCTAACTGGCGAAATATCATCAGGGTAGCTATACCCTCTTTGAGAATTACCCCTTGAAAGTATTAATTTAACAACACAGTTTTTTGTTGAAGTTAAGCTAAGTGCTTTTTTAACATCCTTTAGCCAGATGGATTCATCTGAATTTTTTATTTTGAGCCTTTCACACCCTTCATCAAGTCTAAACAGATGTTTGTCCCATAATAAAATTCGATTGTCTTTAACAACACAAGTTTCAAATAACCCGTCTCCATATTGAAAATTACGGTTATAAATACTTATATTTGACTGCTCTTGTCCATTGATGATAGCAATTGAATCCATTCTTATGAGAGCATATTATTGGGCAATAAAGTTAGGAATATGAGCAGCAATAATCAACAACTGACATGACTTTTAACTTAAAAATGCTGTGGGCAGGAACTTCAAATGATTCGCCGCCTTGAATAGTTTGCCAATTTTCGCTCCCTGGAAGCAAAACACTCAGCTCCCCCGCTAATATCTCCATGAGCTCATGCTGTTCAGTGGAGAACTCGAATTCCCCTGGCATCATAATTCCAAGCGTCTTAGAACTTCCATCATTAAATTTAATAACTCTGCTAGTGACATTGCCATCAAAGTAAATATTGGCAGCTTTGATGATCTCTACATCTTTAAATGTTGACATAAGTTACTCCCTAAACTTGATCCATAATATATTGAGTCAGCAGGGGAACAGGTCTTCCAGTTGCACCTTTCTTTGAGCCTCCAAGCCATGCAGTACCTGCAATATCAATATGCGCCCAAGAATATTTTTTTGTGTAACGGGCCAGGAAGCAGGCCGCCGTTACTGTTCCAGCCTCTCTTCCACCAATATTTGCCATGTCAGCAAAATTTGATTTAAGTAAGTCATCATATTCATCATCAAGTGGCAGTTGCCAAACAGTATCTTGAGCAGCCTCACCTGAAATTTTTAAGGCATCTGCAAGGCTTTGATCATTTGACATGACCCCAGAATGGTGTTTGCCTAAAGCAATAATTACTGCTCCAGTAAGTGTTGCAATGTCGATGACTGTTTTTGGCTTATATTTTTCACAATAAGTTAAAGCATCACACAAAATAAGTCGGCCCTCAGCATCTGTATTCAAAATCTCAATTGTTTGTCCAGACATACTTTTGACTACATCACCCGGTCTTGAAGCATTATGAGCAGGCATATTTTCTACTGCAGGAACTACCACTATTAAATTCACTTTTAGATTCATTTCCGCAATTGCGCTCATAGTTCCCAGAACTGAAGCTGCTCCGCACATATCGTATTTCATTTCATCCATTCCTGAGCCAGGCTTCAAAGAAATTCCACCACTATCAAAAGTTACTCCCTTTCCTACCAAAACAATCGGCGCCGCATTGCCGTTATTTGAATAACTCAAACTGATTAGCTTTCCAGGCTGAGAAGAGCCTTTAGAGACTGATAGTAGAGAATTCATTCCTAATGACTCCATCTCAGACTCTTCTAAAATCTCACATTCTAAGTTATAAGTTTTTGCAAGTGATTTAGCGGCATCGGCAAGGTAAGTTGGTGTACAGATGTTTGGCGGCAAGTCTCCTAGCTCTCTAGTTAGTGCCATTCCATTTGCAACAGCCACTCCTTTTTGAATTTCCGAAGCGCCATTATTTTTTGAATAAAGATTAACCGCTTCAAGGACAATATCGCTTGGCTCTTCTTGAACACCGACTTTGTTAACCTTGTAACTTTCATTCTTAAGTACTCTGGCAGTTGAAGTTTGAATCCAGGCTTCATCAGCATCCTCAACCTCTATGAAAGGAATAACAACATTTTTAACTTTTGAATTGCCCATTGCTGATGAGAGTGACTTTAGCACTTTAATGAAATCTTTCCTAGTTAAGGGTGACTCTCCTAGACCAACAACAAGTACTCTTTTTGATTTGTAACCTTCAACTTTTCCAAGCATCAAAGTGCTGGCTAATTTTGGCTCAAATCGATGAAGATCCAAATAAGTCTGAATTATTCTATTATCATTTGATTTATCCTTTGATGCAAAGGCTACTGAGCAGTCTCCACTGTAGTGGTCAACGGCTTGATGGGTGACGAAAAACTCCATATCTTCTTCCAAAAATTATAATCTCGGTATTCTACCAAAAAACTGTAAAATTTACTTCTTTAATCATGAGTTTCTAATATGAAAAAGTTTCTGGCAATCACTTTAATATTGTTAACCAACTATGCATTGGCAGATGTTAGTGTCGTTGTAAATAAGCTAAAACCTTTCTTTCCTGAAATTAAAGCTGAAAATATCAGTCCTTCTCAATTAGATGGTTATTACGAAGTCATTCTTACTGATCCATTCATAGATGTAATGTATATATCAACTGATGGTAAGTACGTAATCCAGGGAGCAGTGACTGACCTAGAGCTCATGACAAACATATCTACAAATCGAATTAATTCAATAAAACTTAATATTCTAGAAAGTATAAGTGATAGTGATAAGATTGTTTTTAAAGCCAAAGAAGAGAAATATGTCATTAATGTTTTTACTGATGTTGATTGTCCTTATTGTGCCAAATTACATGCCAATATGCGTCAAATGAATGATCTTGGAATCACTGTCAAATATTTAGCCTCGCCTCTTGAGCAGCTCCATCCAAATGCCCAAAGTGCTATGGAAAAAATTTGGTGTGCTGAGGATAGGGAGCTTGCTATGCATAATTACAAGTCCAAAAGATACCTTCCTGATAGTCCAGATTGTATAAACCCAGTTTCAGATCAACTCGCAATTTCAAAGCAATTAGGTGTTAACGGAACACCATCAATATTTTTTGAAAATGGGACGAATTTACCTGGTTATCTTCCGCCAAACGATATATTAAATAGAATTTTGCAGACAGTTGCTCAATAAAGATAGCGCCAGATTTATTGCACTTAAAGCTATTTGTTTAGTAGCTTTAGAAAAACGCTCTTTGTCTGAATCACTTTTCCCAATTCATGGTGATGACTTATCATTTGCCAAATCATTGGCATTTGGCTCGATTAGGTTTTATCATCACCTAAATGACATCATAACCCCCCGACTTAAAAAACCACTTGAAAAGAAAAATCTTGATCTTCATTGTTTGCTAGTGCTCGGCGCATACCAAATAATCTACACTGATATTTCTAAACATGCAGCAATAAATGAAACAGTTGAGGTGGCAAAGATTATTGATAAACCCTGGGCAACAGGATTTATTAACGCAGTCCTTAGGGGTATTGATAGAGATCAAAAAGTAATTATTGAATCAAAGCATTTTTCTCACCCAAGCTGGCTTATAAAAAAAATCAAAAAAGACTACCCCGAAGATTATGAAAATATATTATCGGAAAACAACAGAAAAGCCCCTCTGTCGATCAGAGTTCATCCATCAATTGATAGAGATGAGTTCCAAAAAGAACTTGAAGAGCTAAATATACATAGTCAAGCATCTGATATCTCTTCACAAGGATTAATTATTAAAGATGCAGTTAATGTTCATAAATTACCCAACTTTCAAAATGGTTCTTGTTATGTTCAGGATATCTCTGCTCAATTAGCTGGTTATCTGATTGCTCCTAAAAAAGGGGATTACATTCTTGATGCTTGCTCTGCTCCAGGAGGAAAAACAACACACATTGCTGAGCTTTGTGAAGAGACAGAAGTGGTTGCATTAGATAGTGATAAGATAAGAGTTCAAAAAGTTTTTGAAAATATTAATCGACTGAAAGTGAAAAATGTCACAGTTGTTCAGGGCGATGCCACCAATAAGGATTGGTGGAGTAAAAGACTCTTCGATAAAATTTTAATTGACGCTCCCTGCTCAGGAACAGGGGTGATAAGAAGACATCCAGATATCAAGCTATTGAGAAAAGTAAAAGATGTGAGTCAAGCAACTAAAATTCAAGCACAAATTCTAGAAAACTTATGGGGCCTACTTAAGCCTGGCGGTGAATTAGTGTATGCAACTTGTTCAATTCTAAAAGTTGAAAATGAGTATCAAATAAAATCCTTTTTAGGTAAATTTCAAGATGCTAAAAATGTGGATATTGAAATTC
>ERZ802830.1882-NODE-1882-length-19539-cov-6.30651_pt1 | contig 19539 bp, 21 predicted proteins | sample MGYA00345654_ERZ802830 | MGnify/ENA primary metagenome ERZ802830 (study PRJEB30503, sample SAMEA104212375) | marine metagenome | biome: Westerlies Biome; feature: [SRF] surface water layer (ENVO:00010504) within the epipelagic zone...; material: water...
ATTTCTGTTTTTTTTTTTTTTTAGAGTTACTCTAGTTGCAACAATAACATTACCAACTACAATTGCTGCTCCGTCATGCAAGGGGCTGTTTTTATAAAAAACACTTTCAATTATTGGAAGAGATAATTCTGCATTAATAGTATCCCCGTCTTCTTTAATAAAGTCTAAATTATTATTTCTTTCAAACACAAAAATTGCACCTGTTTTATTTTTTTTTAATTTATTACAAGCAACAATAAAACCATCTATATCTAGTTTCGTTTGTTCATCATTTATTTTAAAAAATAAATTAAATCTTTTCCAAAATGATTTATTATTTGTGAATCTTGAAGATCCAAGTAAAAGTAAAAACTTCCTGAGTTCTTGTTGAAAAACAATAATTATTGCAAAAACACCAACACCAATAAAACCACCTAAAATACTACTTAAAATATTCATATTTAAAAGATCCGTTATCCACCATATAATATATATAATTACAAATCCTCTAAAAACTATTATAGCTGCTGTTCCTCTTACTAGCTTATATGCATAATAAAGCATTATCGCGACTAAAATAACATCAATGATTGGTAGAATTGTGGATTTTATTAAGTCAAGAATTTCCAAAGTATTACAAAATTAGTTAAAATAGACTATTAATTGTTTTTTCATATAAAATAATACACTCTTTAGCTTCTTTAACATCGTGAACTCTTAAAATATTTGCTCCTTTCATTAATGCGATAGTATTAAGACTTGATGTCCCATTTAATGCTTCATCGCTGGTTGTTTTAAGGGTTTTGAAAATCATTGATTTTCTTGAAAACCCTGTTAATAAAGGAGCATCCAAAGCCTTAAAGTTTTCAAGATTATTTAAGATCTCGAAGTTATGTTCAACAGTTTTTCCGAAGCCGAAGCCCGGATCAACTATTATATCAACAATATTTTTTTTTCTTGCCACTTTAATTCTTTCAGCAAGAAATTGAATAATTTCTACAGCTGTATGTTTATATTTAGGTGAGTTTTGCATATTTCTGGGATTTCCTTTCATATGCATTAAAATATATGGACAATTAAATTTTGATATAACATCCATCATTTTTGAATCAAAGACACCCGCACTAATATCATTAATTATATCTGCTCCTTCAATTAGGGAAGCTTTAGCTACCTCAGACCGAAAAGTATCAATCGATATAATTAAATTTTTAAAATTTTTTTTTATAAAAATTAGAGTTGGAATTACTCTTTCCAACTCTTCAGAAATTGAAACCTCACTTGCTCCCGGTCTAGAACTATATCCTCCAATATCAAGAATATCCATACCATCATTAATCATTTTATTAATATGGTTTTTTATTTTCTGATCGTCTTTAAACTTACCCCCGTCATAAAATGAATCAGGCGTTATATTTAAAATCCCCATGACTTTAGGCGATGAAAAATCATAAAGATTTCCACGAATATTAATATTCATTTTTGATTAGTTTATTACTTAATTTTAGCCGAAATTTACATAAAATAACTTTTGTGACAACAACAGAGAAACAGTTTGATTCAATAATTTTAAAATGTATTGAAGTTTTTTCAACTAAAATGAAGGATTATGGAAGTGCTTGGAGAATTTTAAGATTACCATCTTTAACTGATCAAATTTATATTAAAGCTCAAAGAATAAGAAGTTTACAAACAAAAAAAACTAGTAAGATTAATGAAGGTCAAGTATCTGAATTCATTGGAATAATAAATTATTCAATTATGTCTTTAGTTCAAATTGATTTGGGTATTGCTGATGAACCTGACATGAATTACAATGATTCTATTAAAAATTACAATAAACATGTAGCTATTGTTAAAGATTTAATGAAAGACAAGAATCATGATTATGGTGAAGCATGGAGAGAAATGAGAATTAGTTCACTTACTGATTTGATAATTCAAAAATTATTAAGAGTTAAACAAATTGAGGACAACAATGGTGAAACCCTAGTAAGTGAAGGTATAGATGCAAATTATCAAGATATAATTAACTATTCTGTATTTGCTTTGATTCTTATTAATCAATAAATAAGATGAAATTTTTAAATATTATTTTCACTTTATTTGGAGTAGTTACAGTAATATTTTTTTTATTTCAAGTACTTCCTGGTGACCCGGCAAGAATGATGATGGATCAGAATGAAAATAAAGAACAGTTAAAAGTTATTAAAGAGAAATATGGATTTAATGAACCTATTATCAAACAATATTTTTACTATATAAATGATTTATCAGTAATTTCATTACACTCAAAAGACCCAAAGAAAATTACTTTTTTTTCAAAGAATAAATATTCAGCTGTAGAGTTAATTGAATTTAAATATTCATTTCTAGTTTTAAAATTACCTTACCTGAGAGAATCATATCAAAGAAGAGGGGTAAAAGTTTCCACAATTATTTCGAATACTTTCCCAAATACAATTGTTTTAGCTGTTTCTGCAATTTTAATTGCAACAATAATTGGTTTATTTTTTGGAATCATTTCTGCTCTTTATAAAGAAACCTTAATAGATAATTTTATTCAATTGTTAAGTACATTTGGAATGAGTATGCCATCATTTTTAAGCTCAATCATTTTTGCCTGGATTTTTGGTTTTCTTTTGGCTGACTATACTAATCTTAATATGACTGGAAGTTTATTCGAGTTAGATGATTTTGGTAATGAATATAGATTGGTATTAAAAAACTTAATACTTCCATCAATTGTATTAGGAATTAGACCGATTGCTGTGATTAGTATGATGATGAGAAACTCGTTAATAGAAACTTTAAACAAAAATTATGTTATAACAGCCTATTCTAAAGGGTTGTCAAAAACTAAAGTAATTCTTAATCATTGTATTAAAAACTCTTTAAATCCAGTAATTACTGCATTATCGGGATGGTTTGCAAGTCTTTTAGCTGGTTCAGTTTTCGTTGAGTATATTTTTGGATGGAATGGATTAGGCAGAGAAATTGTTAATTCTTTAAACCTCCTGGATGTTCCCGTTATTATTGGTTCTGTGATTGTAATTAGTTTTTCTTTTATAATGATTAATATATTTGTTGATTATATATATAAAATACTTGATCCAAGAATAACATAATTATGAGAAAAAAAATAGTTGCAGGTAATTGGAAAATGAATAATGATGAGATTGAATCTCAGAGATTAATTAATTCAATTATAGAAAAAAAATTAGATAATAATTGTGAGGTTTATGTTTCTCCATCTTTTCCCTTTTTAAAAGACGCAATAAAATTATGTGATAAAACTAATATCAAAGTTTTAGCTCAAAATGTATCACACGAGATAGAGGGTGCTTTTACAGGTGATGTTTCATGTAAAATGTTAGATAGTATTGAAGTTAAAAGCGTTATTATAGGTCACTCAGAGCGAAGAACAATATTCAAAGAAGATAACAATATGCTTTTGAACAAATTGAAATTATGTTTTAAAAATAATTTTCAAGTATTTTTTTGTATTGGTGAAGATATTGATGCAAGAAAATCTGAAGAACAATTCTTTGTGATTGAAGATCAATTAAATAAAACAGTTTTTCAATTAGAAAATATTGACCCAAATAAGTTAATAATTGCTTACGAGCCAGTTTGGGCAATTGGAACAGGCCTCTCAGCAACCCCTAATCAAGCTCAGGAAATGCACAAATTCATCAGGGAAAAATTTAAAAATAAGTTTTCAGAATCTATTTCTGAGAAATTATCAATTATTTATGGTGGAAGTGTTAAACCTAGCTCTGCAAAAGAAATTTTTGCTCAAAATGATGTTGATGGCGGGTTAATTGGAGGAGCTTCTTTGAAATCTAACGATTTTGCTGATATTGTTAATTCAATTTAACTTAATTTAAAAATTGTAAATTAGACATAACCAACTGGTTATGAGTGTTAAAGAAAAAGAAAAAAATAAAATTTCTGAGGATAGCATAATAGGTGATGAACATCAAATCATTCTTTACAACGATGATTTTAATACCTTTGATCATGTTATTCAAACCTTAATTAGTGTTTGTGATCATACACCTGTTCAAGCTGAACAATGTACTTTAATTGTACACTACAAAGGTAAATGTTCAGTAAAGTCTGGTACGCTTATTGATCTTAAACCTAGACTTAAGAAGATGGTTGATGCAAAATTATCAGCTGAAATAATTTAATTAACGAATATGAAAGTAATTTTTAGTATGTCATTGGTTCTTTTTTTTAATTGTATCTTTTCCCAAAACAATAGTCAATTGCCAAAATCGATTCACAGTTTCAATGTTCAAGATATTTATGGAAATGAGTTTGATTTTAAATCTCTAAAAGGAAAAAAAGTTATGATAGTTAATACTGCGTCAAAATGTGGTTTAACATACCAGTATGAAAACCTTGAAAAGTTATATAAAGAGTATAAAAACGATAACTTTATAATCATCGGTTTTCCTGCTAACAATTTTTTATGGCAAGAGCCTGGATCAAATGAAAAAATTGCAACTTTTTGTAAAGAGAATTATGGCGTTAGTTTTCCAATGATGGGTAAAGTTTCAGTTAAAGGTTCAGGAATGCACCCCATCTATAAATTTTTGACCAAGAAAAGTGAAAATGGTGTTATTGACTCATCTGTTTCTTGGAATTTTCAAAAATATTTAATTGATGAAAAAGGATTTGTTGTCAAAGTAATTTCCCCTAGAACAAAACCAGATGATCAAACTGTAATTGATTGGATTTCAAGTTGATATATGTCAAAGAAAAAAAGTACTAAATGCGTTCACTCAGGTGGTATAATTGATGACAAGTTTTTTGGAAACATAACACCAATATACCCGTCCATAACATATGACTATTTAAATAGTGATGCTTATCCAAGATATTTTAATACTCCAAACCAACTTTCAGTTTCAAAAAAAATTGCAGAACTCGAAGGAACTGAAGATGCTTTAGTTTTTGGCTCAGGCCTTGCTGCAGTAGCAACTTCAATGTTTTCTTTTGTGAGTTCTGGAGATCATGTAATATTACAAAAATCATTATATGGTGGAACAATTAATTTAGTTAATACTGAATTTAAAAAGTTTAATATTTCATATGATTACATTGATGTAGCAAACCTTAAAGAACTTAATAGCGTTTTGAGACCGAATACAAAGATTATTTACATAGAATCTCCTAGCAATCCGCTTTTAAGCATTACAGACATCAAATCAATTTCCAATTTTTCAAAAAAAAATAATTTAATTTCAATAATTGATAATACTTTTTCAAGTCCAATAAATCAAAATCCAGCGAATCTTGGAATTGATTTAATTATTCATAGTGCTACTAAATATTTAGGTGGACATAGTGATATTTTGGCTGGAACAGTTTGTGGATCAAATGAATTGATTTCAATTATAAAAAAATCCGGATTAAATTTTGGCAGTAATATTAGTGAGTATATTTCTTGGCTTCTTGAAAGAAGTATTAAAACTTTGTCTGTTAGAGTATTAAAACAAAATGATAATGCCCTGAAAATTGCAAATTTTTTAAATAATCATAACATGATAAATAAGGTTTATTATCCAGGTCTTTCAAGCCATGATAAACATGATATAGCTAAAAAACAGATGACAGGTGGATTTGGAGGAATGGTTTCCTTTGAATTAAAAAACAGCATTAGTTCTGATGAATTTGTTAAAAGTTTACAAGTTATTCAACCTACGATGAGTCTAGCTGGTGTGGAGTCAACTATAACATCTCCTGCTAAAACATCTCATAAAAAAATGGATCCTAAAGAAAGAGATGAGATTGGAATAACTAAAAACCTTTTAAGATTTTCTGTTGGAATTGAAGATGTAGATGATTTAATAAATGATTTATCTAACTCTTTAAAGTTAAATGGATAACACTTTAGATATACTTGCATTTGGTGCTCACCCGGACGATGTAGAATTGGGTTGCGGAGGTACAATTATTAAGGAAATTAAAACAGGAAAAAAAGTTGGCATCATTGATCTTACAAGGGGAGAATTAGGTACAAGGGGAACTGCTGAGTTAAGAGATAAGGAAAGTATAGAAGCATCTAAGAAGATGGGAGTAGAGATAAGAGAAAACTTAGGTTTTAAAGATGGTTTTTTTATAAATGATGAACTTCATCAGTTAGAGGTTATAAAAATTATAAGAAAATATAAACCAAAAGTTGTTTTATGTAATGCAAAAGATGATCGTCATATTGATCACCCAAAAGGAGCAGATCTTGTTTCAGATTCATGTTTTTTAAGTGGATTAAAAAAAATTAAAACAACTTATGATAATAAAAAACAAGATTCATGGAGACCTATTAATGTTTATCACTACATACAATGGAAAAACATTAGCCCTGACTTTTTAGTAGATATTAGTGGGTTTGAAGATTTAAAAATGAATGCTATAAAATGTTATTCTTCTCAGTTTTACGATCCTGAAAGCAATGAGTCAGAAACTTTAATCAGTAAAAAAAATTTTCTTAATACTATTTATAATAGATCACTAGATCTAGGCAGATTGATTGGAGTTGAACATGCTGAAGGATTTACATCAAATAAAATTATAGGAGCTAAATCAATAAATGATTTAATCTAAATCTATTATTTTATAATCTTATATATTATATTAGCGGACTCAAAAATGGTGGTTGTAGTTCAGTTGGTTAGAACGCCTGATTGTGGTTCAGGAGGTCGCCGGTTCGAATCCGGTCTTCCACCCAAATTTTTAAATGATTGAATACCCTTTTACATGCCCATATTGTTGGGAAAATCAAATAAAACTAATTGATCCATCCGTCTTTAATCAATCATTTATAGAGGATTGTGAAACATGTTGCAATCCAATTTCATTTAACATTAAAATACATGATAACATTATTGTCCAATCTAATGCAATTTCAATTGAACAATAAAAAAACCCATCGTTTGATGGGTTTAGTTTCTAATCTTTAAGGAAAATTATTCCCTTTTAAGTTTAATGTTATACGGACCTTGTTTAAATTCCATAGTACCTTTTTCAGCATCAAAGGTAATTTTTAAACCCATTGCTTCACTGCCAAATACATCTTCATCCAATGCGTCAAGTTGTACTGCTTGATTCATTACTTCAATAAACAGGTTATTTTCTCTGATAAATACTCCAATTTTTAGAGGAACTCCTTCAGCTCCATAATTTCCAGCATATCCGTTCAACTTCTCTTTATTAACTTCAAATTTCTTAACTTCTGGTTTTGGATCTACAGCAATTCTTTTATCTCTATTTGCTATATTCCAGGCTGTATAAAAAACAAGCTTACTTCTAAGTTCTAAAAGGTCATATTCAATTTTATCAGGTGTATCTGAAGGTAAGTGATAATCTGGGTGAGTTCCTGAAAAATAAAAAATAATTGGAATACCATTTTTAGCAAAATTATAGTGGTCACTTCTATAATAAAATCGATTTGGATCATCTTTAGCATTATATCTATAATCTAAATCTATATTAACTGTTTCAAGATTAGTTTGTTCAGATAATGTATGTAAATCTTGACTGTCGTGATCTGATCCAATAATATAAATATATTCTCTTTTATCTCCTTTTCTTGTTGGATCAATCCTACCAATCATGTCAAGGTTAAGATTTGTAACTGTATTTGCTAGGGGATATATAGGATTATCTGCATAATATGCAGAACCCAATAAACCTTTTTCCTCACCTGTTACATGTAAAAAAATAATACTTCTTTTTGGACCTTTACCTTTTTTACTAGCTTCTTTAAAAGCTTGGGCTATTTCTAACATAGCAACTGTACCAGACCCATCATCATCAGCTCCATTGTGTATTCTTTCTTTAACTTCTCCAATGTAGGCATCTCTAGATCTAGAACCTGTTCTTCCGTAACCAACGTGATCTAAGTGAGATGTAAGAACAAGATATTCATCTGGCTTTTCACTTCCCTTTATTATTGCTATTACATTTTCAGAATCAACCTCACCTTCATTTCCTCTTCTTAGGTTAAGTTTCATTTTTTGAAAATAATCTTTGTCAGGATCACCTGGTTCAATTTCATTTTCTATATAAAAGTTTCTTAAATATTCTACAGCTTTTTTTTGGCCTTTTGCTCCTGTATTTCTTCCTTCAAACTCATCAGAAGCATATATGTATAAATGTTCTTTAAGTTCCTCAGCTGTAATTGTTTTTGCAAACTTATCAGCTTTTTTTAATTGAGAAAATGAGTTTACAGAGAAAATACATGCCAGAATTAGTAGTAAATATTTCATTCAGTTTATTTTTATTTAACGCAAATATAGTTATAATTTATAATGAATAATTTGTGACATAATTTATATATTTAGAAGACTGAAAAATCTCATTTTTACAATATTACTCTCATTAATAACTATTTTAGGATGCAATAATGAATCTGTAAAAGACTATAATTTTATAATTGTTTTTGTTGATGATATGGGTTATGGTGATTTAGGATCATATGGACATCCAACAATAAAAACACCTAATCTTGATATAATGTCATATGAAGGTCAAAAATGGACTCAATTTTATTCCGCTTCAAGTGTATGTACCCCTAGTAGAGCAGCGCTTATGACAGGAAGGTTACCAATAAGAAATGGTATGATTGGAAAGAAATATAGAGTTCTTTATGAAAATTCAGATTTTGGAATTCCTGAATCTGAAGTTACAATTGCAGAAAAGCTTAAAGAAAACGGTTACAAAACTGCTGCAATAGGTAAGTGGCACTTAGGTCATAAAAATAAATATTTGCCTACAAATAACGGATTTGATTATTATTATGGTATCCCATATTCAAATGATATGAATTCAATTAATGGAGTTACCTGTTGTCCTGGTAATAATTATTGGCCTCAGTATGAAAAAAATCCAATTAATTCTGATAATTATAATGTTCCATTAATGGAGAACAATAAAATAATTGAAAGGCCTGCAGATCAAACTACAATAACGAAAAGATTTACAGAAAAGACAATTGATAAAATTAATGAATTAAAAGATGAAAAATTCTTTATTTATTTAGCACATAGTTTACCTCACATTCCTTTATATGCTTCAGAAGACTTTTTGGGAAAAAGTAAAAACGGTTTATATGGAGATGTAATTGAAGAAATTGATCATGGCATGGGAGCTATTATAAGTGAGCTTAAAAAATATAACCTTGATAAGAATACAATTGTTGTATTTACATCAGACAATGGCCCATGGCTTCCATTTGAAACTCATGGCGGTTCTGCTGGGTTATTGAGAGAAGGCAAAGGAATGACTTGGGAAGGTGGTCAGAGAGTGCCAGGAATTTTTTGGGGAGCTGATATTAAACCTGGTGTAATTGATGAAATAGGCTCTACTATGGATCTTTTGCCGACAATTGTTGACTTATCTAATTCTGAAAAAATCTCAGATAGAGTAATTGATGGAGTAAACATAAAACAAACATTATTGAATCACTCACAAAGTGAAAGAACTAATATAATTTTTTACAGGGAAAGAGAAATTTATGCCATAAGACATGGTGAGTTTAAAGCACACTTTATAGTTAAAGGTGCATATGATTATCCTAAAGGCAGTAATAAAAAAATTGTTTTGGATGTTCCTTTGTTATTTAATTTGGATTTAGATCCATCAGAAAAATATAATATTGCTGAAAAATATCCTGAAAAAGTTAAAGAAATTAAAAAAATAGCTGAAGATCATATAAATAGTTTTGATCCACCAAAGAGTCTTTTAGACAAGAGAAATAGCAATAAATTTTAGATCTGACTATTTATATAGTCCCAAAGCTTTATTCTTTGTTTTAATGCTTCTTTAGAAAATTTAATAGCATCATCCCATTTTTCTTGATTATCTGCACATAATCCTGAAATCATTTTTAAAGCCATTGGACCATGTTCATCACCATCCATTTCTATATGTCTTTCAAGGTAATACAGTAAATCATTTGTTTTACTTCCAGGTTTTTCGTTTAAAGATTTAACGATATTTATGAACATATCAGGAATTAAATCTTCTCTTCCAAAAGTAAAAACGCTTGCTATAATATGAGTTTTCTTTGTATCAATAATATCAAATGTAAAATTCATAAAATCTATAGCAGCATCAGGAACATCTGATTTTGAAACGGCTAATTTGTAATCATTACAATCAATAATATTAGCAACAAAATTTTTAATTTTTCCTGTATCAGCACCAATTGTTTCCATAGCCTCAAGATATAACTCGTAATGACTTGTAGGGTTTTCATCTTGATCTATATCACTTTCTTCGCCTAAAACTATTTCATTGATCAATCTTCTTGAAACATTATCTTTTGTAGGAACCCATGGTAATTTGACACTTGTTAAATCTATTTGAAGTGCTTTGACTAGAGACATAAAATCCCAAACTGCATAAACATGAGTTTCCATAAAATTTGCTATTGCTTGTTCAGAATTCAATCTGGCATATAATGGATGATTAAGTAATTCTTTTCTGGTTTCAGAAATATTATTTAATAGATTGTTTATATTATTCATATATGGTTTGCAAAATTATATAATAACAGAAATTATTCATAGTTTAAATCAAAAATTATGCAATTAGAGACTCTTTTAATTTTTTTATTTTCTGCAAGTATTTTAACCCTGAGTCCGGGACCGGATATAATTTATGTTTTTATAAAAAGTTCAACAGAGGGAAAAATAGCTGGAATAAAAACTGTTTTTGGATTAACTACTGGCCTAATTTTTCATACACTTCTACTGGTTTTTGGTGTTTCAGCGTTAATTAATTCTAATGAATACTTCTTTTTTATTTTAAAAGTTTTTGGATTTATATATTTTATTTTTTTAGCAATTTCAACCTACAATAAAAACTCAAAAATTGATAATAAAAGTTTGTCCAGTAAAAATGATTTTACAACAGGTTTAATGATGAATGTTTTAAATCCAAAAGTTAGTATTTTTTTTATTGCATTTTTTCCAAACTATATTTTTCATAACTCATGGTCTTATGAATTACAGTTTTCAATACTTGGACTTATATTTTGGTTAATTGCAAATACTATTTTTTTATTAGTGGTTTTACTTTCCTCTTTTAATACAGGTTTTGTGAACAATCTTATTAATCATAATAAGATTAAAGTTTTTAAAAGTGTTTTTTACCTATTTATAGCTATATGGATTATAGTCTAGTTAGTTTTTTGAATTAATATAACTTCGATAAATTTTAATTAGAGAGAATAATAATATTCCAATAATCACAAAAATAATTATAGCTTTTATCCAAGATAAAGTTGTTTTTAAAACTGCCAAAGATACAATTGATATAAGAAGAAGGGTCGCAAACTCATTCCAAAGTCTTAATTTAAAATCTGAAAATTTTATTGATCCTTTCATCATTTGTAAAAGAATTTTTTGACAATAAGCTGTGTAAAAAATTAAAATAGTTACAAAAACTAATTTAATTATCATCCAATTCAAATAAATTAGAGAAGGGTTCTTATTTAACATATAAAGTCCAAAAAAAGTAGATAAAATTAATGATGGCCATGTTATTATGTACATACATCTTTTGGTCATTAACAAAAATTGATCTTGGAGAACTTTTTTCTTATTTGCCTCATAGTTTGAAGCTTCTTTAAAATAAATAAACAATCTTCCAACATAAAAAAGACCAGCAAACCATGATATTACAAAAATTAAGTGAATTGTCTTTAAAACTAGATAGCTCATTTATTTCCCCATTTTGAAATTAATTTAGCCCAATCATCATCATCATTTAAACAAGGTACGTAATGATAGCTTTCTCCACCAGCATCTAAAAATTCTTCTTTCCCTTCCATTGCAATTTCCTCAAGAGTTTCAAGACAATCTGTGACAAAAGCAGGCGTAACAATAACTAATCTTTTTTTTCCTTCTTTTACTAGTCTTGTCAATTCATCGTCTGTATAGGGTTTAAGCCATGCTTCATTTGGAAGTCTAGATTGGAAAGCATTACTATACTTATTTTTATCAATTTTAAGATTATTAATAACTGCTTCTGTAGTTTCAAGTACTTGATGTTTATAACAATATTTATGAGCGTCAGAATGAGTACTACAACAGTTTTTTACTTTGTAACAATGCGAGTTAGTAGGGTCAGAGATTTTTAAATGACTAATTGGAATTCCATGATATGAGAATAGAATATGATCGTATTCAATTTTATCGATTGTAGCCTTTATTTTTTTACAAAGAAGATCAATATATTTTTTGTCTTTGTAAAATGGCTCTACTGTTTTTATTTTTAGATGGGGAAAATTTATTTTTACTTCATCCTTTACTTTTTCAACAACAGTTTCATAAGATGACATAGCATAATGAGGGTATAATGGGAGTACTGTTATATTTTTTACCCCTTTTTCATCTAGCTCTTTTAATCCATTAAGAATGCTAATTGAACCATAACGCATAGCTAAAGAAACAGGAAACCTAACAAGCTTCGATACTTTATTAAATAATCGTTGTGATAATACTATTAAAGGTGAGCCTTCCTTCCACCAAATTTTTTTATAAGCTTTTGCAGATTTTCTAGGCCTGGTGTTGAGAATAATTACTTTAACTAAAAACCATCTAAACCAATAGCTTTTACCTATTACCCTTTTATCCATTAAGAATTCATCAAGGTACTTCCTTACATCTTTAACAGATGTGCTGTCTGGTGAACCTAAATTTATCATTAAAAAACCCTTCATTTATATAGTATTTGAATATGTTCCAACTTTTTGATTTATTAAAGGATCAAATCTCATTGCAATGTTTCTAGTAAATAATCTTCCTTTTTCAAAAACGGTTAATTTATAGCCTTCAATTATTAATAGATTATCATCAATAAAATCTTGAAATTTATCTTTATTAAAATTGACAATGTCAATTATTTTAGAAATATTTAAATCATATTTTTCAGCGATAAATTCAAGATCTAAATAGTAATTACACATTATAGAATTAATAATTTCTCTAACAATTTTTTGTTTAATGTCAACTTCATAACCTCTTAAAACTGCTAGATTATTTTTTTCAATTGCATTTATATATTGTGCTGCATTCTTGATGTTTTGACTATACGCAGAATCCAGTTGAGAAATTGAGGATGCTCCAAATCCATAAACTTGGCCAGTAGTCTCTCTGGTGCAATATCCCTGAAAATTCCTGTGAAGCTGTTTATTTTGAAGTGCTATATCAAATTCATCACCTGGTCTAGAAAAATGATCCATTCCTATTGATACATAGCCAGCTTTCATAAATAATTCGTATGAATTTTCATACATCAATGCTTTATTCTTAGAGCTAGGAAAGCCAATATTTTCAAGAATTTTTTGCCTGGGTAGAATCGAAGGTACATGTGCATATGAAAAGGTAACTATCCGCTCAGTGTTAAGTTCTATAGCCATTTCAACAGTTTTTTTAAAGCTTTCTACTGTTTGCAGAGGCAATCCATAAACTAAATCAATATTAGTTCCTGTGAAACCTTCATCCTTTATTTTTTTTATAATTTTTGAAATTGGGTGTTTAGATGGCTTTCTGTTGATGGCATCCAAAACATCATTTCTAAAATCCTGAATACCAATTGAAATTCTATTAAATCCAAATTTCTTTAATAATTCTATATGTCTAAATTCCAAATGAGCTGGGTTACACTCAATAGCCATTTCATAGTTTTTTGAAAATGTAAATTCCTCATAAAGTTTATTCGTAATTCTTTCAATATACTTATATGAAATTGCATTAGGCGTACCACCTCCCCAATGAACCTGCGTTAGCTTTCTTTTTTTATTTATCAATTTTCCAACATAATCGATTTCTTTTATTAAAGCATCTACATATCTCTCTAAAAAAGGTTTTGTAAAGCCTGACTCAGTAGTACATCCACAGAAATGACATATCTGAGGACAAAAAGGTATATGAATGTAAACAGAGATATTTTGAGGATTTTCTGAATTTGATTCAATGATTTTTAGTTTAAAATCTTCATTTGAAAAATTATTATCAAAAAATGTTGCTGGTGGGTAAGATGTATATCTTGGACCACTTTTATTATATTTTTTTATTAATTTATCGCTTACCTTCATTTATCTATTCCAGTTTTTATTTTTTATCCAATTCACAACATTTTGAACTTTTTTATAATCAATATCAGGTAAAAAACCATGTCCTAAATTAAAAATCCAATCATGATTGTTTTTACCAAAACTTGAAAGAGATTCTAAATAACTTTCAATTTTTAACTCATCATAGTAGAAAATTCTGGGATCCATATTACCCTGTAATCCTACGTTTTTATCAACTAAATTTCTGGCGTCTTCTAATTTCATGGTCCAGTCTATACTTACAAAATCACATATATCTTTATTGATATATTTTAATCCTAGTGAAAAGTCTTTTGGAAAAAATATTGTAGGGCAACCTAATTCTTTTGCCCTATTAAGTATTTTTTTTGAATATGGTAATATGCATTCTTTATAAAGATCATATGGTATACTTCCACAATATGTTTCAAAGAGCTGAAAACACTGAATCCCACTTTTAATTTGATTCTCTACATAAACTATAGAAGCTTCCGTTATTTGTTCAATAATTTTCATGCTTTCTTTTCTGTTATTGTAGAAAAACTTGATAGCATCTTTAAAGCTTTTTTGAGTTTCATCTCCCCTAAACATGAACATAAAGGTTGTTAAAGGACCACCGCAAAAACCAATTAAAGGAGTTGTATTTTTATTTTCAACAGTTTTTTTAATGTTTGTATATATATATTCTAATTTCTGAGGATCAAAGTTTAAATGATTAAAGTTTTCATTGTTCAAAGCATTTGTAAATTTTGGACCATTTTTGGTAAATATTAGATCTAGACCTAAAGCATCTGGAATAACTAATATGTCTGAGAAAAGAATAGCACTATCAACCCCTAAGTCATTAATCGGTAATAAAGTTACCTCTGAAGATAATTCAGGATCTTTCATCATGTCATAAAAATTATGACTTTCTTTAAGTTTTCTATATGATGGAAGAATTCTGCCAGCTTGCCTCATAAACCATACAGGTGGTCTAGAGCTGCTTTTTCCATTGATTGTATCTAAAAATATATTATTCATTCTTTAATTCCTCAAGTGCTCTTTTATTAGATTTGATTAAATTTTGTATGTCATTTTCATCAATAACTGAGGATAAAAATAAACATTCGTATTGTGAGGGAGGTAGATATATCCCCATGTCAAGCATAAGTTTAAAATATTTTGCATATTTATTGGTGTCTAATTGAAGAGCATCTTCATAATTATTGATTTCATTTTTATTTGTAAAAAATAAGGTCATCATTGAGCCAACTCTTGCAACATGTGCATCTGTATTAGTTTCTATTATATTTTGATTCCATCCATCCTCAATTTTTTTTGATATGTATTCTAATTTTTCATATACATCATTTTTAAGCAAATTAAGGACAGTTAATCCTGCCGACATTGCAAGCGGATTTCCAGAAAGTGTTCCTGCTTGATAAACAGGACCTTCTGGAGCCAATAGATTCATGATTTCTTTTTTTCCACCATATGCTCCAACGGGCAATCCACCTCCAATAATCTTTCCTAGTGTGGTTAAGTCGGGGTAAACCTCATACAGTTGCTGAGCACCTCCAGGAGATACCCTAAATCCAGTCATAACTTCATCGAAAATCAAAACACTCTTAAACTTTGTGCATGTAGTTCTTAATTCTTTAAGGAAATTTGTTTGTGGCTTTACAAGACCCATATTTCCCGCTATAGGTTCAACAATAACTGCTGCAATATTTTCCTTATTCTCATTAAAAAGTTTTATAACAGAATCTATATCATTAAAGTTTGCAATTAGCGTGTCTTTTGCTATGTTTTTAGTAACGCCTGGGCTGTCCGGAAGTCCTAATGTAACTGCACCAGATCCTGCTTTAATTAAAAAACTATCGCCGTGACCGTGATAATTTCCTGAAAACTTTATTATTTTTTCTTTTTTAGTGTAGCCTCTTGCTAGCCTTATTGCACTCATGGTTGCTTCAGTACCTGAATTAACCATTCGTACTTTTTCAATCGAAGGAACCATGTCTACAATTTTTTTTGCAACTAAAGTTTCAAGTTCAGTTGATGCACCATACGTAGTACCTTTTTTACTTGTTTCAGTTATTGAATTAATAATGGTCTGATTTGCATGACCAAAAATTAAAGGGCCCCATGATGAAACACAATCAATATATTCATTTCCATCAACATCAATCATTTTACTACCATTTCCTCTTTCAAAAAAAACAGGAGTTGAATTCACGCTTTTAAATGCCCTTACAGGTGAATTAACACCTCCAGGAATAAATTTTTTAGCCTCACTAAATGCTTTTTTACTATTGTTATACATTGGAGTTTAAATTTTTAGCTATTTCAAAAGCGAAATAAGTTATTATGGCATTTGCACCAGCTCTTTTCATTGAACACATTGTTTCCATTATAATATCCATTTCATTTATGTGACCCTTTTCAGCTGATGATTTTATCATTGAATACTCACCACTAACATTGTATGCAATTATTGGAATATTATAGTTGTTACTAACTTTACTTATTACATCAAGATATGCCAAAGCAGGCTTAATAATAATCGCATCAGCTCCCTCTGTTAAATCTTGTTCAACTTCTCTAAAATATTCTTTGGAGTTTTTAAAACTCATTTGATAGGACTTTCTGTCCCCTTTCTTTGGCCCACTTCCCACTGCATCTCTAAAAGGTCCGTAAAATGCAGACGCATATTTTACAGAGTAGGGGAAAACGGGTATTTTTTCAAAACCAGATGAATCAAGTTTATTTCTAATTGATTGAACTCTTCCATCCATCATGTCAGACGGAGCTAGTACATCAGCACCTGCTTTTGCTAAAGTTAAAGCCTGCATAGATAATGTTTCCAAGGTTAAATCATTGTCAACATCATTATCAACTATTGTTCCACAGTGGCCATGATTTGTGTAACTACAATTACAAACATCTGCCATAACTAAAAGTTTATCACCAAACGTTTTTTTAATCTCCTTAATTGCTTTTGGAACAATACTTTTACTTGAGCATGAAATTTTTCCAGTATCATCTTTCTTCGATGAAACACCAAATAATATTATTGAGTTTATTCCTTCATTAATTAGGTTTTTACAAAAAATTAATGCATTGTCAATTGAAAGTTGATATTGACCACTTAAAGATTTAATTTCTTTTTTTATTTTTTTTCCCTCAACTAAAAAAACCGGCTGTATTAAATCAGATTTAGCTATACTTACATCTTCGAAAAGCTCACGAACATTTTTATTATATCTAAGTCTTCTAAGTCTAGTTCTCGGATAATTCATATTCTTTATTTTCTTTTAAAAAAGCAATTAATGACTCACTAATTCCTTCAAATGATTGCATTCCTGATGTCAGAGCTGTGTCAAACCCTTTTTCGATAATATGTGATGATGTGGTGTTTCCAATACTAACAATTTTTACCTTTTTAGGATCATAAAGATTACTAAATGAATCAAATGATGATGGGCTAGTAAAAATAATATACGGATCATTATTCTGAATTATTTTTTCAAGTTCAGAATATTTATTTTTTATTAATTCAGTTTTGTAAAAAACTTCCTTTTGTGTATTAGAGAAGGAGCTCAATGAATTTAGTAATGAATTATCAGAAAGTGATCCCTGAACAAGAAGACATTTCTTGTTGCTTAAAACTTCATTTTGTTTAATTTCTTCAGCCATAAACTTTGAATAATTCCTCTTGCACACATAGCTTGTGTCAAACCCCATCTCTTTCAACTTTTGTGCCGTTTTTTTTCCAATGCAAATAAAAAACTTATCATCCAATTTACTGTCGATAATCTGTTTGTTTTTAAAAAAATATTTAACACCATTCTTAGATGTAAAAATTACACAGTCAATGTCAAATAGATTTATTTCTTGTTCTACAGGCTTAGTCTTAATCATAGGGAAATGGGATAATTTTATACCATCCTTATTAAGTTTAGAAAATCCTTTTTCAAAACTTTCATTTGTAAGTATTATGTTAATTTTATTATCTGATTTCATCATCTATTTCATTTATTAAATCTTTAACATTGTCTTTATCGAACTTCACGCTAAGTTCATGAGCTAAATCAAAGTTATTATCTGTTGATTTAACTTTATGTTTTATTGATTTTTTACCATTTAGAGATAAAACAATTCCTTCTAAAAAAATCTTATTTCCTTCAAAATATGAGTATGCTCCAATAGGGTAGTTACAGCCTCCACCCATTCTCTTCATAAAATCTCTCTCATTTTTAGTACATATCATTGTTCTTTCATGATTAATTTTAGAAACAAGTTTATTCACATCATCGTTTTTTGAATTTGTTTCAATTGCAATTGCTCCTTGTCCAGGAGCATTTAAAAACAAATCAAAATTTAAATATTCAGTAATATGTTTATCCAGCTTTAATCTTTCAATTCCTGCAGCCGCCATCACCAAACCATCATATTTGCCTTCAACCATTTTTTTTATTCTAGTATCAACATTTCCCCTTATATCTTTAATTTGAAGTTTTGGGTTTATTTTTAATAGCTGTGCTTTTCTTCTAAGAGATGTTGTTCCGATTAATTCATTATCACTGAAATCAGACAGTTTTTTATTTTTTCTGCTTAAAAAAACATCTTGTGGGTTTGCTCTTTCAAGAACTGCATTAATCTCAAGTTCATCTATTTTTTCAACTGGTAGATCTTTTAGGCTATGAACTGCTATATCAATTTTGTTTTGAATCAAAAGTTCTTGAATTTCTTTAACAAAATATCCCTTGTCAAGACTTCTATCAAGAGGTTTATCAAGGAGTATATCCCCTTTTGTTTTGATTTTCTTTATTTCGACTTCTAAATCAGGAAAGTTTTTTTTTAACTCTTTTTCAACTTTAAAGGCTTGATAAAGAGCTAGTTTACTTGTTCTAGTTCCAATTATAACTCTATTTTTCATTTAGAAAAATCTGATTAATAATTTCGATTGCTTTTTCGTCTTTTCCGTTATTACTAGCTTTTTTTATTTTTTTAACAAGATTGTTTGAAAACTTGTCATAAACTTTGTTTAAGTGGGAGTTAAAATCATCGTCATTTTTGTTAATCGATGAGTAGTTTAAAGTTTCATTTAAAACCAACTCTCTAACTTGTTTTTTTAGAGACAAGATGGATGGTCTTAACAGTCTTGTGTTAGTCCAGTCATCAAATTCAACAAGAAACTCTTCAATATATAATTCAGCTTTTATTATTTCTGCTTTTCTTTTCTTATAATTTTCATTTACAGCATCCTTTAAATTATCAACATTAATCACTTCTACATTATCAATTTCTTCCAAATTAGAGGCTAAGTTTCTAGGAACAGATAAGTCTACTAAAAGTAGATTCTTTGTTCTATTAGTCATTATTTTAGATAGATCAGACTTATTTAAAAGAGGTGTTTTTGAACTTGTTGAGAAAATTACAACATCAGAATTTTTTATTGACTC
>ERZ802830.1883-NODE-1883-length-19532-cov-6.59347_pt1 | contig 19532 bp, 11 predicted proteins | sample MGYA00345654_ERZ802830 | MGnify/ENA primary metagenome ERZ802830 (study PRJEB30503, sample SAMEA104212375) | marine metagenome | biome: Westerlies Biome; feature: [SRF] surface water layer (ENVO:00010504) within the epipelagic zone...; material: water...
CTTCAGAATCCAACAGGCGTGCAGTGCCCATCCCGCCCGGTAGCGGGTTCTGTACTTCCTGATGACGCTCAGCGACATAAAGGAAGCCCGGCGCTCCCGGCCCACCGTTCAGGAATTTGTAGGTACAGCCAACGGCAAAGTCGACCTGACTCGCCTCCAGGTCCATATCAATGGCCCCTGCACTGTGCGCTAAATCCCAAATCACCAAGCACCCTGCGGACTGCGCCGTGGCAGTAATGGCGCCCATATCTCTGAGAGCGCCCGATTTATAGTCGACGTGGGATAGTAGAAGCACGGCAGATTCAGCGAGAGTGTCAGGCGTCAGCGCGGCTATATCGACAGCTTGTGTACGGCAGCGATCAGCGCCAAGTAGTTGCGATAAACCGTCAGCGATGTAGCTATCGGTGGGAAACTGGCCGTCCTCCAAAGTGATCAGACCTCGGCCCTCGTTCACTTCTAGACAGGCGGTCAGTGCCTTGAATAAATTGATCGATAAACTATCGCAACAAACGACGGTACCCGATGTCGCGCCAATGATGGAAGCAATTTGATCGCCGACACTGAGCGGCAGATCTATCCACTCTTTGGTATTCCAGCCACTGACAAGTTCATCAGCCCACTCCTTAGAGATTAGCTCGCGCAGCCGCTCCTCGGTGTAGCGTGGTAGTGCTCCAAGCGAATTGCCGTCCAGATAGACCTTGCCCTGTGGCAGATGGAAGCGCGAACGTAATTCATCAAAATCGATGGTGCTCATGAGCTTAGTGGCCTCTCTCTTTCATCGCCTCGAGTGCTGCCAACACTGCGCTAAATGCCTCGGTTTTGGGGTGTATGACATCAAAATGCCCCGCGCCCTTGACCTTTATTACCTGCCCAGAGTCAAAAACCGCTACCTGCGACGCTCCGACGATAGAGTCTTCGTCGCCAATCACGACAGCCACTGGCACCGTGATGGCGTTCAGATTTACTGAAGCATCTCGATAGTTTTCATCCGGGGAATAAGTGTCGTCACCCATGAAAGGGGCCACCATTGACTGACAACTCCCTGATTCCGCTCCATAAGATACAAGATCTGTGATGGGAGCTAAGCCCACCACACCGTCAATCGCCAAGCCCGTCTGGGCAGCGCGTAAGGCCAGGTGTCCACCGGCCGAGTGGCCCACTAAGATGGGTTGTTGTCCTGTCTTGTAGGTCACGAACTCAACCGCCGCGATGATGTCCTCAAGGCTACCCGGCCAACCGCCACCTTCATCACCCACTCGCCGATATTCAGGCACCCAAACATCGTAGCCCATGGTTGATAGTGCCTCGGCCATAGGTAAAGCGTGATTCCGATCGTAGGCGTTGGACCAACAGCCGCCGTGGATCAGGGTGACAACACCACGCGATGAGTCTGATCCTCTGATATTGACGACCGTGTTCTGTGGTGAGCTCCCATAATCCTGCGTTTGAGCGACTTCTGCGATGGGGAGCTCCAGTACGTCGCCAAAGCTGAGTGGTTCCGAAATAGCCTGTACCGGCAACCACGCAGCGAAGAGAGTGAGGACTCTCAAGAAAGCGTTTACCGATAGGACTCTAATACGATGGCGATGAAGGTGCATACGCCATGATAGACGAGGATTAAACCTGACGAGAAGTCAGGGTATTCGCTTTATTTGCGTTTGAAGAAGTTCGATGCCCAGGACAATGCGCTATAGGCGATCGCCAGCAACAACACAGCGCCGGCCTCGTACATCAGCTCATAAGGTTCTGAATCTTTGCTCAGTAGAATCAGTCGTGTGATGCCTGTAATTGCAATCAACACGGGTAAGGTAACGGGCACACTGTGGGTCGAGTAATAGGCGTAGGCCATGCCAAGCACCTCGAGGTAGATAAAGAGCAGCAGCAGGTCTGCGAGATTAATGTCTCGGTTGACCAGCAGATCATTCAATTCGAAACCAACTGCAACAATGGCGAGCGCGCCGATGAGGAGCAGAAGACCTCGCTCTGCAAAGGCAAAAAGCCCTAAGACAACGTCGTCGAATCGATCAATGAATTTAGACGGATCGGTGTCGTTTTCCTTGTTTTCCTGTTGTTCCATGGCGTGCTCCCCAAAACCCGCGGTATTGGATGTTTTACGCCCTGAATGCCAGGTCCGTTCATTCTGATTGAAGATTTTTACAGCCTGTCAGAAAGCCAAACCTTTGGTATGGTCGTGTCAGTAAAGAAACTATTAGCTAACCTGTGTGTGAGGTATCTCCGCGTGACCCTATCCTTAAGTGGCCGACTCGATCGTCGGCGGATACATCATCCTGCTCGTCTAGCCTATGTGATCGATGGTGTTGAGCGAGATAATCAGACCAGTATTGACCACGTATTCCGTATAGCAAACGGGCTCATTGCATCAGGTATTGGGAAGGGTGATCGTATTGCCGTGCTGTCGCGCAACAGTGTCGAGTGCGCGGAGGTCATGACGGCCATTTTGTGCTCAGGTGCAAGTATGGTGCCGGTGCCCAGTACGGCGACGGCCGAAGCGCAGAAAAACATGCTTCTCGACAGTGCGGTGAAGGGGTTGTTTGTCTCGGACCAGTACCGCGACGCAGCACTTGCGCATTTTATGGATGTACCCACCCTAAGGCCCGATCTGCGTTTTGCTCTGGAGTCAGCCTGTGATCAGTTTCGTGACCATGTGGCATGGGCCAAAACCTTCGAGACCGTGTCTCCCGGTGTCCACATGGCGCTCGACGAGGAGTACGACATTCTCTATAGCTCCGGAACGACCGGCACCCCCAAGGGCATCATTCACAGCCATCTCGCGCGTAATCTTCTTATTTCTGGCACTGAAAAGATGGAGTTTGAGGGTGGTGTCGTTCTTACCAGTACGCCTCTGTACTCAAACACGACAATCACGACCTGGTGGCCCTCGGTTTGGGTGGGTGCAACGCAGGTCATCATGCGCAAGTTCAACGCTGAGCACGCGAACGAGTTGATTCGCGACTACGCGATCACGCACGCAATGTTGGTGCCTGTGCAGTACCAACGCATGTGGGCTTCGCCCAATCACTCGCCCGATAACTGGAAAAGTGTGAAGTGGCTGTTCTCTACCAGTGCACCACTATCAGCCGTCATGAAAGAGAAGATTCTGGCGGATACGAGTGCACAGTTACTGGAGTTTTACGGTTTGACCGAGGGCGGTGTCGCTACAACCTTAATTGCGCGGAAAGCCGCAGAGTTGGGTAAGTTGGGTTCGGTAGGTCAGGTTCAGCCTGGAGGCGAATTGAAAATTCTCGGCGAGAACGGTGAATTGCTAGGGCCCAACGAGTCGGGCGAAATTGTGGGGCGCACGGGCATCATGAGTGATGGCTATCTCAATCGTGAGGAGGCCACCAAGGCGATGCACTGGTTCGATGACCAGGGCAGGCTTTTCTATCGCTCGGGTGATGTGGGTTACCTCGACGAGGACGGTTGGTTGTTTTTGAGTGACAGAATCAAGGACATGATTCTGTCGGGGGGTCAGAACATTTACGCCACCGACCTGGAGCAGGCCCTAAACGCTCTGGCCGATGTGGTTGAGTCAGCGGTAGTAGCTAAACCCTCAGAGGAGTGGGGTGAAACGCCATGGGCATTCGTGGTCAGACGTGCTGACAGTGAGCGTGTCGAGGAAGACATCAGGCTCGATGCGAACAAGCAGTTGAGCCCCATACAGGCCATTGCCGGTGTCACCTTTACGGATGAGCTGCCTCGAAGCGACATTGGAAAAATCCTAAAACGTCAGCTTCGAGACACCTTTTAGCTCGAGTTTAAGTGCGAGCGGTTACTGCTCGGACATCATGTAGTCCAAGGTCATAGAGGTCAGTGCCTCGACACCAACCGGTAGCGCCCGTTCGTCTGCATAGAAGCGAGGCGAGTGGTTGGGGTAGATCAAGGGCGGATCGTCCGGTGCGACACCCAAGAACAAGAAGAGAGCCGGTACTTCAGTGGCGAAGTAGGAGAAATCCTCGGCTGTTGTGGTTTGCGAGGCTTCGATGAAGCGATCACCCGCAACGCGTTCCAGCGTGGGCGACATCTGTCGGAAGAGATTTGGGTCATTGCGAGTGACGCCGTACCCCTGATCAATCACTACATCGGCTGTTGCACCTGCAGCTTCAGCAATGTTGGTGGCGGTGCGTCTAATCCGCTTATGAATATCGATACGGGTTTCAGCATCAAAGGTCCTGATGGTGCCCTCAAGTTCTACCGATTCGGGGATGATGTTGTTCCGAACACCACCCTCAACCCGTCCGACAGTGACGATGGATGGCGTCAGCGTGGCATCGAGCTGTCGTGAGACGATGGTCTGAAGTCCCAGGACGACTTGGCTGGCGGTCACAATGGGGTCGACACCCGCCCAGGGCACCGCGCCGTGCGTCTGTTTGCCTTTGATGGTGATTTGATGGCGGTCTGACGAAGCCATGAGTCCGCCAGGGCGTGTTGCAATGGTGCCAGCCGGGAATGGAAACACGTGGAGCCCAAACACGACATCGGGCCGTGGATTCTCAAACGCGCCTTCCATGAGCATGAGCTCCGCGCCGCCAACTGACCCGTCCGGCGTGCCTTCTTCTGCCGGTTGGAATATGAATTTAACCGTCCCGGGTAAATCATCGCCCATACCAGCGAGCACCTCGGCTACGCCCATCAAAATAGCCACGTGATTGTCATGGCCACAGGCGTGCATGACACCGACTTCGCGCCCCTGATACATACCGCGGGCTTTTGAAGCAAAGGGTAGATCGACCAATTCAGTGACAGGTAGTCCGTCCATATCGGCGCGCAAGGCGACGACCGGGCCATCTCCACCACGAAGCGTCCCCACCACACCGGTGTGGGCCACTTCGGTTTCAACCTCCATGCCCAGAGATCTTAGGTGATCAGCTACGATCTTGGCGGTACGAAATTCCTGATTGCTTAGCTCTGGGTGTTGGTGAAAATCACGTCGCCATTCGACGACCTTGGGCATGACGGCATCGATTTTTGAGGTTACATCTGCGGCGAGCGAGTGAATGGGTAGCAGCACTGAGCAGGCGGCGATAACGAACCGGGGTTTTAAGAATGTCATAAGTGCGTGTCCTAGCTTTACTCAATAGGGGAGTGGGCATGGCGTTCATCATGTCGTGAACGTGGTACGAAATCCACGATGCTCCGGGAGATTTTATTGGGCACCTTTGGCCGCAAGTCCTGATAGCCGCTCAGCGTGCGTCTCCTTATTTTCGCGAACTTTACTGATGAAAAAGAGACCGAGTAACCACAGCGCTGTTGATGCGATGACCGTGTAGATGCCAACCGTGTCTAAGGTCGCTTGCGATACCAGCCCGGGCTTGGCGTCTTCAGGCCACGCTGCAAAGCTCAAGATAAGACCGGCAGAAAACGCGCCGGCACCGGCCATGCACTTCTCGGCAAAGGAGCGCGCGGCCAGTAGCGTTCCTTCCATGCGCTTGTTTGTTGCGGTTTCAACTTCCTCCACCGTATCAAAAACCATCGAGCCCACCGCGGTGCCAGCAACAATAATGCAGGCCACAGCGGCGAAGTGACAGGCGAGAACGCAAGCGAGTATCAAGGGCGAATCATTGGAAGGTAAGAGATCCAGAACCCGGAGCAGAATCAGTACATTTTCCATGACCATGGAGGCGGCGAAAAAGCCGATCGCGGTGTTCCGTTTGCCAAATAAGCCACTGCACATGGGTGCGAGCTTTAGGCCCAGTACGGGTGCCAGAAATAAACTCAAGCCAATGGTGAGAATGTCAGAGGGCTCAAGCTCCCAATAATAGCTGTAGAAGAACAGCGTGAGATTGGTGAACAGACCTGACGCAGCCTTGCAAACAATGTAGGCGATAAACAGGATGCGGTAATTACGGCTGACGTTCAGTGTGAGCCATATGTCTTTCAATACCGTTTTTACCTGCGTGCGCGTACTGTCCCCCTCAGCGTCATAGGGTATGTGTAGGTGTGGGATGTGCTTGTGGGTTCCCAAGCCCGTGACCAGAATGGCGATGGCCATCACAATACTGCAGCCGATGCCATAAACCACCCAAGTCTCGGGAATGTAGCGGGCATCCTGCGTATCGTTTGCACTGCTGTAGACCACAAAGACCCAGAGAAGATTCCACATGGTCAGTCCGCCCCACCAGCCGAACCAAGCTCTGAATGCAATCAAAGAGCTTCGCTCGACATAGTCCTGAGTCAGTTCCGGTCCTAGCGCCGTACTGGGGATCTCGTAGAGGGTGATGGTGGTTCGAATACCAATGCCCATGACGAGCAGATACCAGAAAAGCATTTGATCTGAAGCGCCGCCGGGTGGATCCCAAATCAGAAAAAAGGTCAGCGATACGGGAATAATGGACCCATACATAAAGGGGTGTCTTCGACCCCAGCGGGACTTGGTGTTGTCGGAAATATACCCAATGAGTGGGTCGGAGATGGCATCGAAGATCAACATGATCAAGATGGCTAAACCGGCTAGGTCAGGGGCAAGACCGAAGACCTGAACGTAAACAAATAACAGGAAGTAGGCAAATGCGTTGTCTTTAATGCCGTAGGCAATCGAACCAAACCCGTAGAGGAATTTCGTACTAAACGGGAGCGCAGCACCACTATCTGACATAAGCCTGTTCTTTTTTTATTAGCTTCCTCCGAGACTACTCAGTATCTCTGAAGCGTGCAAAGGAAAGTGACAAGAGCAAGCTGGGCAAAAAAAAACCGGGGCAGAGCCCCGGTTTTGGTGATCACCCTGCCCAGAGCTACACCGTTACAGCATTTCCACGGAAGATCTTTGACAGATAGCGACTGTCAGACGGTGTTGGTGCTGGCACTGAACACTGAAGTACCGCGTGCACCAAACGTGTCATTTCTTCTGCCAGTTCCTGATCGTTTGACGGCTCTTCGGTATGCGCTCGTCGTGTTAGCTGAACCTGGTTAATCGCTGGGACCGTCGGTAGACGCTCTCCCTCGACACCCAAGGTCACTGTGAACGCATGGAGCGAGTTCTTCACGAACAACGCCAGAGCAAACTCCTCGCGTGTCGATGCAAGCGATGTGTCCGGCGTAATCAAAACGATCTGACAGTTCGGCACCAATGCGGAGGTTCGTGCGACGCGGAAGTGATGCGTCAGCTGATCATGAACCAGTTTCCTAAACTCATCGTCACTGAGAACGCGATCCCAAGGCTCGTTTGCGTTTGCTGCCAGCGCATTGAGCGGGAGGCGCTCAAACGGGCTGCTGACTACGACGTCATAGCCTCCCTCATTGCGAAGAATGTCATCGAGACTCGATTCGAGTTCATCGCCAATCGCCCGGCACTCGATGTCAATCCCGTGAGGATTGTCGACGCTATGTGTCATCGCATTCGCGGCATCTTCAGTCTTGGTCAGTACCCAGAGCTTCTCAACGTGCTGAGCCAGGAAGCCGTTCGCGATGTTGGCGAGCTCGTTTTTCATCGAGTTACCAATCAGAACGATGCGCTTGCCCTGAAGCTTCGCAATTTCGCTCTCATTGGGGGGTAATAACAGCTCACCCTCAGTCACCGAGCGATCGAACTTCAAACCACCGGACGGGTGGAAGGTTTCGCCACTGACAATGTCGTCCGCGAGGTGGAATACCGTTGACAGACCCACTTGCTCATCGGTTGGCATCTTATGCAGGTGAAGACGGTTCAAAATACCCGTTTCAATCTGCTCCGCCTGCTTTGACGTCTCTGCAAACTCAAAGAAGGGGGCTGGTGCGTCGACGAAGGTCCCTAGGAACTGCTCACGCTGCTCATCGCTCAGGATGCCCGCACGAACAAGCCGCATCATGAGCTTCTCGGCGATACCCGTGTGCATGAGGAAGTTAGACGAGTTTCCAAGACCACCGGAGTCACGGACCTTTAGAACGAGACGTGCGATCGGCTTCGGCAGTGCATCGATATCAATGCCATCTACCGCGTTACTCGCCAGCGTCATGACATCATCGGCGCTGAAACCAGTCGACATGCCCGCAAGAATGGCTTTGTGCACCTCATTTAAGCGCTTGTTCTCGAGTACCAGTAGTCCACGGCGGTCAAAAAGTCCGGGCGCTTCGGCGGAGCCGCGTAAGCGTGCACCGTCAACGGGGCCGGGGGCTAGCGCATTAATCTGAATCTCTGGTCCTAGGTGGCGTGACAGAATCTCTGCCAGCACACGCTGACCTGCCTTTGACACCGCATAATCCGCACGGTTGGGGTAGGCCACTGCCACGTATTTTTCGCCACCGAAGTAGCTTGATACGTTCAAGATAGAGCCTCGACCGCCCGCTTTCATTGCTGGGCTGAACTTACGAATCAAGGAGTAGTTGGAGATAAGGTTGGCTTCCATGGTGCGGTCCCAATCGGCACGCGTCATATCGACAACCATCTCTTCTGCGCCTGAAATGCCGGCGTTGTTGATCAGGAAGTCGACATGGCCGAGCTCCGCGACTGCGTGGTCGTGAAGCCGATTGAGTGCATCGGGGTCACCCACATCAATGCCGCCCAAAATAGTCACACGGCTTTCAGGCCTTGGGTAACCGATATTGCGGAGCTCCTCGACAATCTCCTCGCGAGCTTCTGCCAGCTTACCCTCGCTTCGTGCGCTGAGGAGTACTCGGGCACCTGCGATCGCAAGAAAGCGCCCAAGCTGAAGGCCGATACCCAGACTGCCTCCGGTGATAACTGCGGTACGGCCCTTGTGTAATCCTGGCAGTACGCGGGAGATGGAGGAGGGCATTGAGCTTTTGCCGGTTGAACGTTTGATGCTGCGAGGCAACCACAAATTAATCGAATCCATTTGTCGGACCCGGTTGGTCAGCGTTGCCGCCCAATCGGCAGCAAAGGTCTGCGCCTCTTCATCTTCAGTGTCATAGCGAACCATCTGATTGGGCTGGACTGCCCACGTGAGATCACCGGCATTTGCCAGAGTCTCGTCTTCATGTCGCCAGCCACGAATCAACGCCTCGACCGAGGCACGGATGATCTCGTTCATCAGATTGCCGTGTCGATCAGACGGATTTGTCACATAGACAATTGCCGGTGGCTCGCCGTCCGTAAACAAACGATCCATGTTGCGTGCGAAGCTTGAAGCGAACGCAACGGGAGCGACGACCTCATCGCGAACAAAGTTAGCGACGTCTTCATCGTTGGCAGTGCACAGCGAGTACCCGTACTCGCCATTCGGTTTCTGTGGCAGCAATATAACGCCGTCCAGACGCCCGTAATGATCCGACATGAGCTGCATAGAGCGATCGACCGACTCTCTGCGCAAGGGGTCTAGGTGTGATAGCTGCACGTCGTCTAGATCACGCGACTGCAACAGGGAACGGGCATGACCGACTGTCGTCAGATTTCTAAAGGCCAGCATGACGCGGGCGCCGCTTTGAATCTGGCGCTCTGCAAACGTAACAGCTTCCTGGTAATCATCGCCGCCCAGAATAAGGACAACCTGCCCCGACAGGTCTTCGAGACGCTTATCAGGCCAGGAAACGAGTTGCGAGCGGCTCTGTGCCGGCACTTGCATACCGTTGGTGACTTCGATGTGGTGTCCCGAGAGTGCCGAGGACTCATCTGATGCAAGCCATATGATACCCGATGCAACGTCGGTCGGAGTCGGGTACTTGTACTCCAGCCCACCGTCAGATGTGCGCGTTGTAATCATAAGGTCCCGGAACTCTTTGCCGGTACTGCCGGGTTCGACGCCCTGCAGTTCATCCATCCGCGCAAACACACTTTCAATGCGCTCTGACTCGATGGGACCTGGGAAGAGTGTATTGACACGAATGCCTTGCTTCTCGCCCAGCTCGAGCGCGAGGCCTTTGCCCAGTGCATTCAGGCCTGACTTGGGTACAACGTATGGGATACGACCGTAATAGTGTGTTCTTGAAAAGATCGTAGAGACGTTGATGATGCTGCCACCGGCTGACATGTGTGGCGCGGCCGCTCGTGCCATGTTCCAGGGCGCGCCCAATAGATTCATTGCTGAATCAAACATGGTCTGATCTGAATCGGCCGCGCGCTTTTCTGCGTCGGTGAAAGGGATATCCCGCAGCGTAAACTTAGGTCCCGCAGCGCCCGCGTTGTTAACCAATACGTCGATCGGTCCGAAGGCGGCAACGGTTTTCGCAACAATCTGACGGCAGACCTCGGGATCCGCGCAATCGCCGGTCGCACTGACCATGAAGGTTTCTTCGAAGCCTTCGCCGACCAGATCGCCCATGAAATCATCGAGTTTGCTCTGATCTCGACCGGTTAGCATCACACGTGCGCCTTCGCGCAGTAGCTGACGGGTGATATAGCTGCCAATGGAGCCGGCTGCACCCGTCAAGATGATGCATTTGTTGTCGAGTCGACGCCCAGCGATGGACTGCGTTAGCAAATCCTGGGGGATATCGCTCATATCATTCATCGAAGTGCTCCTGCTGATCCTGTTTCAACTTTTGTGAGTGTTTCGCCACGCTCCATCGCGTCGCGGATAGCCCAGGCGCGATACAACTCATCGCGTGACTTGAGATTGGTCCGTGGTAACGCATGCATGGCCACATAGTTAGCGCCCGCATGACGGTTTTCCCACATGGCTTGGTGTGCCTCTGGGACGTCTTCCATGGAGATAATGGTGGGTGGAAGAATATTGATATGACCTGCCGCAATACGCTCCTGCATCTCCGCAAATTCACGTGACGTGTTCAGGTGTGTGCCGCGAATTTCTGCGGTGGGCATTAGAATTCGACGCTGACGCATCCATACCTGAGGCGCATAGAAGCTGAAGCGAGAACCCTTGAGATCCTCTGAATAAACGATCTTGCCGACGTTCGGCTTAACCAGTGATGTAGCAAGCGCTAGACCATCACGTCCGGCCCGCTCAAAGACCACATCGGGAAGTCCTCGCTTGTCGAGCGTGTTGCGCAACAAGGGTGCGATCGCAGAGCCAATTGGCTTGAGTGTTCGATCCGAGAAGGCTCGCACGGACTCTTTAAACGCTGCCGACTCCGTGAACGGATTCGGCATCTGCTGGAACGGCCCGGGTGGATCAAAATCATCGCCCAGTCGACGCTCAATTTCTTCGATACTGACTACGCCTTTCATTTGCGCGCCAAAGCCGAGGGAGGTAACAAACTCTCGCTGAGACACGGTATCTACCAGAACAGCTACCTGCGCACCGCGCTGACAACCGACTTCGATGGCTTCGATCGCGACAGGGTCGACAATGCCATCCTCAGCACCGGGGCCATAGACGACAAGCAATGACTGACCGGCGCGTAATCCTGCTTTGGAAAACTGTGCGGCGGGTGTAGAGGCGCCGGCTTTACCCATAAAGGTAAAGCGGTAACCTGACGACGCGCCGTAGAACGTCAGTACACCGTTGTCGCCAAGAAGCTGGAATGAACGAGGGAAGGCGGTTTCGCCGGCGTGAGAGACCGAGTAGTCGATTTGACCTCCGACCTTCTTCTCCGCCTCTGCGACAAATGCTTCGCCTGCGGCTTCCCATGCGGCCCATTCGCTGGGGTCATCGGGAACTGCGGTAAAGATATCGGCCCAACGATGATCTTTACGATTGATCGCGTGACCACCAACAGCCTCGACACGATCGCCGCGGCTGTCGCTTGAGACCATGCCCAATGCGGCACAGCTGGACGACAGCGCACTTCGCAGACAGTCATAGCCGGTACCCGTTGATGCACCTTCAACAAACAGGCGCTTTCCCGGTTCGATGGCGAGTGTTTTGTAAAGCGCTCGGTGAATGGTGCCCATCGTGAGGCCGTACGAGCCGGCTTCTTCAATGCTCAAGCCAGGCAGTTTCGCATGCAACTGTGGCCCCTGAACGGTAAGGAATTGGGCGTGACTACCATCGTTACGCTCATAGCCCTGAATGCGGAAATCCGCAGCCATAGGATCCAAGCCCTGATCCGGCGCCATCAGCTCGCTTTGACCGGAATAGATGCTCACGATATCGCCAACGGACAGACGGCCTTCACGGACCAGGTCCTGACCCAACTGCGCTACCATGCCGACGCCGCCCGAACCGGTTACCTGAACATCGGCATCTCTTGCATCGAAAGGAGACACTGGAATGCCTGTGATCGCCCAGATGTCGTTGAAGTTCATCTCAGAGGCGAGAATGTAGACCAGTGCTTCGTTAGGAGCGGGTGTGGGGGTGGGGAATACCAGCTCTTTTTCTGCGATTGCGGGATCACCGTGCAACGGTCTACCGTCTTCGTGTGATCGCATCACGCCATAGCCAAGCTGATACTCGGGTATGGGTGTAATACCGGGGAAGAAGCTTGCTCCCATGGGCAGTAGCTTGCCATCATCGATAAGCGCTGCACGCTCTTCGGGAGAGGTATCAGGCTGCACGTCTGTGGGTTTGGGCGGCAGCGGTGCACTTCGCTTCTCAAGGAATGCAGAGATGCCTTCGGGACCGCACTCTGGATCACAGACGCCTTTCGCAAACAACTCAGCCTCGCGTCGGAGACCGACTGCCTGACCATCGCGGGCGCCGGTGAGCATCGCATCAATGATGAAATCGACTGGCTTGTTCCGGCCGCTGGCACGGATTTGCTTAAGCGCGAGGGCTACGCCCGGATGATTCAGTAGTGATTCATCGATTGCGACAGACTGCTCGCGCTGATCCTTAAGCTTCTTACGCCGCGCCATGGATACCTTTAGGGCGTCGCCACCTGCGAAATGGTCTCTCAGCGCAGCCATGGCGGCTTCGACCGTCGAGAGCCCTTCGGTCGTCACAATGTCATCGATAAGCCCAATCTCAAGGGCTGTATCTGCATCGATCGTACGACCATCGAGCATCATCCGCAGTGCCTGTGCAGCACCATCAACACCGTGCGCGTTATAGAGTTTGCGCGTCAAACGTTGCGTTCCGCCATAGCCAGGAAGCAGGTTCAGATTGATTTCTGGTTGGCCGAATTCGGCGTGCTTGGCCGCAATGACGTGCGAGCAGGCGAGTACCAATTCGTTACCGCCTCCCAGTGCTGGCCCGTTAACCGCCGCAATGATGGGAATATCCAGATTCTCAAGCGTAGCGAAGGCCGTCTGAGCGGCGTTCGGTAAGGTTTGAGCAGACTCCAAGTCGCCTTTCTCACCAATTTTCAGCAGCTCTTTAACGTCTGCACCCGCTACGAAAGTATTTCGGGCGCCCGTCACGACCATAGCCGATAGGTCGTCCTGGTGAGCTAGCTGCGTCAGCGCAGTGTGCAGCTCGTCCAAGGTTCGTTCGCTCAATGCGTTCACGGGTGGGCTACTAATAACGACCAAAGCCACCAAGCGGCCCGGAGCGATTTCGTGGGTCTCAACGCGGAGGTAACGCCACGTTTGAACGACCCGTCGCGCCTCGGTCAAACGACCAAAGTCCTTCCACTGGGCGACTGCCGTGCGGATTTCATCGACGGATTCAGGGTTTTTGAGGGTCGAGATATCGCCTAGCGGTTGGTCGAGCAAGATAGATCGAAGTGTTCGCCGCATGTACTTTCCGGAACGTGTCTCCGGGAAAGCCGATACGACAAGGAAGTCTGAAGGCACTGCTGTAGCACCTTTCTCCGAGCGCACCAGCGATTGCAATCGTGCTAAATCATCATCGGAGAGCTTTCGGCCTGCAGCCGCCACAAGGAATGCGACCGGCGTCTCGCCTTTTTCGTCGTGCGGCGCACCGACCACTACGACGTTACCCACGGGGGAATCTTCCCGCAGCGTCTTGTCGCGAAGTATGGCGCCTTCAATTTCCTCGGTGCCGATTCGGTGCCCCGATACGTTGATAACGTCATCGGAGCGTCCATGTAGCGTAAATGCACCATCATCGTGCTGGCGTGCATAGTCTCCCTGGGTATAGGTCAGTTCACCGCCCCAACGGTTGAAGTAGACCTCACTGAAACGGTCAATGTCTCCGCGCCAGCTATCGTCAAACAGATTGTCAGCGTCGCCCCAAAGGGTGCGTGCCAGATAAGGGTAGGGACGTGTTATAACGAGCTCGCCTTTTTCACCCGATTCCGCGGTTCGCCACGCCGTTACGGTGCCGTCATCAGCGGTTGTTTCGGCAATGCGTACTTCAGCTTGAATCCAGGGAAGCGACCATGTCTTGGCATCGGCTGCGAGGGGCTTGTAGCCACCCCAGGGACAACTAAACACGATGCCGCCGTGCTCGGTTGCCCAGTAAGAGTTGATATAGTGTTTGCAGATGTTATCCATGGCAAATTGTTGGACTGCCGGCGATACCGGTTCAGCACAGAACGTGCCTACACGCAGTGTGGACATGTCAAAATCGGCCATTTCCCGAGCACTTGCCGGGTCCGTCATGACTGCCTTCAGGAAGGTTGAGCCCGCCTTAAACAAGGTGACCTTGTAGCGCTCAATAATCGAGGAGAACCGACCGGCATGAGGGAACAATGGCGAGCCCTCAGCAATGACAGTCGTCATGCCTTGCACCAAGGGCGCGGCAATCAAATAGCTTTGACCTGTAATCCAGCCCGGGTCACCAATGACGTAAAGGGTGTCATCCTCCGTTGCGTTGAACACGGTGCGCATGGTGTGGCTCACCCCGCTCAGCCAGCTGCCATGTGTGTGCACTACACCTTTCGGCTTGCCCGTCGATCCAGATGTGTAAATGATAAACAGCGGGAAGTTGGAGTCGACGCTCTCAACAGGCAGTACTGCGTTGAGTTTAGCCCACAAAGCGGCCGGATCTTCGGAAGCGAGGGCGCCGAAGTCGGAAACACCGAGGTGCTTTGCAATCGTCGCCTTGGCGTTGGCGACAAGATCGTTCGACCATCGATCACGCGCATGTTCGACTACTTCTTGGCCGGTGTACTCGACGACAATGACGTTTTCTACGTTGTGCTTCGCGTCCGCGAGTTGTCGGGCCACCGCCGTTCGCAGCTCCGCGGTCAATTCTGGTGCTATCGCGTTCTGACTGGCCAATGAGGCGCCAAGCTCACGCATCACATCCGACCTTTCCAGGGTTATTTCGCTCCCCAGAGCGTTATGGACGTCGCTATACAGCATGTCTGCTAAGTCGCCCAGATCATACGTTGCCAGTACTGCTTTCAGCGTGGCGAGCGCGGTCTCTCTTGGGATGTAATTATCGAGTGCCGGGTCAGCGTAGGTTCCCTTGTAACCCACACTCTCTGCATTTCGGTAGCCGCCGTCCGCGGTGATGACCAGCTTTGCTCCCGCATCGTGGATACGGTCGGACAGGGTTTTCGCCGAGAAACCACCGAAGACAGGGGTGTAGACCACGCCCATACGCTGTGCCGCGAGCATATAAAAAACTTGCTCGGGAATGTTGGGTAAGTTGAAGGCAATACGATCGCCCTTGGCTAAGCCCAGATCGCGGAGCACCTGCATGCGCGCAATAACCTCTTCAAAGACCTGTCGGTAACTGAAGTGCTGCTCGGTAACGGGACCGCCTCGGCCGTTATTCTTCGACGGGTCCCATCGGTCACCCTCAAAAATAATGGCTGTCTTATCGGCTCTTCCGAGCAGGAGGTGTCGGTCTACGAGATTAAAACAAGCGTTGGTTTGTCCGCCCGTAAACCATTTGTAGTAGGGCGCTGCCGACTCATCCAAAACAGAGGTCCAGGGTGTCCAGCAGTCTGCTTCAATACCGGTGGACTCACCGCGAGAGTCCCAGCCCACCCAGCCATTTTCGTCTTCTCGGGAAAGCCAAGCACCACAGGATGGATGCTGCCAATGAATCTCGCGTGAGGCGACCTCGGAATGGAAATCATCCGCGGTGCTATTGATGTGATTTCTAAGCGCATCCTCATCTGACTGAGACGCAACTACGCCCCAGGTACGGTCATCGCTCATGATATTCTCCCTCTCGAAAAATCGCCTGCGGAGGGGGGAAATAAGATGGTGCCGGTACGGTTGTCCTTGTGTCCGTAACGACCATTCCCATCAAGCTCCGGCGCGCCGGTTCTCCCCACCGCTTGATTACGCTGAAGATACGGCGGTCAAAGTCTCGTAGATCACCAAAATTGGTAATTTGTCACAGGCTTAATAGCAGGTATTTACTCAGCTAATAGTCAGCGCTTTTGTGAACATGGCCTCGTCGACGTTGCCGCCGGAGATGATGACAAGAAGATCATCGGATGGTGGGAGATCCTGTGCGAATAAAGCGGCGGCAAGTGCGACGGCTCCACCTGGTTCAGTCACAAGTTTGAGGGTGTCGAAAGCGTATCGCATTGCTCGCATTACTTGGGTATCGCTGACAGCGTATCCTCCGCCGGCCAATGCCTTGAGTATCGGGAACGTGAGTTCACCGGGTGAAGGAGTGACAATCGCGTCGCAGATTGATCCTTGCTCGGTTTTATTCGCGACACGCTTTCCCAGAGAGAGCGATCGAGCGGTATCGTCGAAACCCTCCGGCTCAACCGTGTAAAGGGTGACATCGGGATGTGTGGCCGCCATGGCCGTTGCGATTCCTGCACTCAAGCCCCCGCCACCGCAGCAGCATAAAACGGCCGAGACAGACAGCCCCAGTTCAGCGATTTGATCAGATAATTCAAGGCCTACTGTGCCTTGGCCGGCTATGACCGCGGGATCATCATAGGGTTTAATCAATGTCAGTCCGTGTTTCTTCGCAAAGTCTGCTCCGATGTCTTCTCGACTTTCCACTCCTCGTTCGTAGTGAACGACGTCAGCGCCGTAGGCTCGTGTGTTCGCGACTTTGTTCGCTGGCGCATCGTGCGGCATGACGATTGTGGCACGGGTCTTAAACAACGTTGCGGCTAGGGCAATTCCCTGCGCATGATTGCCGGATGAATAGGCAATAACCCCTCGGCTACGCGCTTCGTCCGACAGCGTACTAATCGCACTGCAGGCGCCACGAAATTTGAAGCTCCCGGTTATTTGCAAGGGCTCGGCTTTTAGCCACAGCCGGCGACCGGCGATCGCATCCAGACGAGGCGAATTCAGTAGCGGTGTTTTGGCAATCAGGTGTGCTATGCGCCCATGAGCCTCCTCAATGTCGGTAAAATTCACTGCCACAACATCACCTCACATTGATCCAGCCGCCATTATATTTCGAAATAATACCAATACATAGGGTGGGGCGAGCGCAGTGTTGGAATTTGTACAACACGACGGGGGGCGAGAAGAAGCCGGTTTTCGTGGCCGCGCGGACTGCGTTGTTCGTGCGATATGCCTTACAACGGGTGAGTCGTACAACCACGTTCGTCAGGACCTGTCGTACCTTCAAAAAAAGATGACCGGTGGCCTCTATCCTTCGATATCAGATGGCGTGATGACGCCGGTTCACTATCTCTACCTCACAGGAAAAGGTTGGGAGCTGACGCTCACTAAAAATGCCTACCTTCCTCAAATCCCACGCGATGGTCATTTTATTGCGGTCATACCCCGCCATGTAATGGCTGTTCGGCATGGCACGGTGTGGGATGCTTGGGATTCTCGCTTTAGCCGAAAAACAAAGAGCGGTTACCCGCGATTACTAGGCTATTACTCTCCGCCGGCGGCCTCGTTAAAACCTACGGCTTGATCAGACATCGATCCATCGAATGATGTAATCCTCAAGGTCATCCTCTGCTACCTCGGTCTCAGAAACAACACGACCGCGAATACGATGGGGATCTTTGAATACGGTCGAGATATGACCGCTGATCAGGGGGTGCCAGTCGGGAAGGGGTTTGGATTCTGAACGAAGCCTGTAGGCGCAACTCGACGGTAGCCACTTCATTTCCGATGCGGACATTTTTCTGACATCCATACAGTCCGGCACTCGTGAAAAACGCCGCTCGTAGTCAGAGCAGCCGCCTGACTTCATATCCAGCAATCTGCAGGCGGCGCGTGTGTAAAAAACCTCATTGGTATCCTCATCCTGCAATTTGTGCAGGCAGCATTTCCCGCAACCGTCGCATAAAAACTCCCATTCCTGAGTGTTCAGCTCTTCCAGTGGAGTCGTATTCCAGTAGTCTGGTGTTCGATTCATTGTTCAACGTTCTTTCGAGAGGTGGGCTAGTGAGCCGGCGTTCTTTTCCCAGTTCTTACCGTCAAACGGTTTGTCGTAGATGACCTCCACGGTGTCCATGGATAGGCAGCGCGCATTGACACTGACACCGTCTGGGTTCGATCGCGGGACATAAAAAGATTTAACGCCACAGTGCTTGCAAAAGTAGTGCTTCGCTTCGTGACTGCCGAAGGTGTACAACGACAGCGCTTCTTCGCCCTTGGTGAGTTCAAATCGACTCTCCGGAACCAACAGGTGTTGATAGTGATTGATGTCGCAAATCGAGCAGTTGCACGTATGTGTCGCCAAAACAGAAGGGGCCTCTACCGTCCACCGAACACTACCGCAGTGGCAGCCACCCGAGTGCGTTACGCGCTCTGCTGACTTTGCAGCTAGTACCTTCTCACGTCGCATTCGGATCTGCTCGATCAGCCCCGAGGTGTCCCATCGGCCACCACCATTGCGTTGAACATCGGTGTAGTGGTCGTCCACCATTTTCGCGATGGGAAGATGCAGATCCATCTGCTCGGCCACGTCGAGAGCGAAGCCCAAGTCCTTGCGCATCCAGTCAATGGCAAATCCAAAATCGTAGTGACGTTGCGCAATCGTCCCCGCACGGTTATTCATTTGCCACGACTGAGCCGCACCGCCTTGAATAGCGAGTGTCACCTCATCGATATCCAGGCCGGCGCATTCCGCAAAGTGGAAGGCCTCCGATAAACCGCCAAGGATTCCGGCAATGCAAAGCTGATTTACCATCTTTGTGACCTGACCGCTCCCGACATCGCCCATGCGCTGTGTGTGTTTTGCGTAGGCCGCTATAACAGGTTCCATGACCTCAAATGCCGATTCCTTTCCGCCAGCCATGACGGTCAACACGCCGTTTTCTGCCCCTGCTTGCCCGCCTGATACCGGCGCGTCGATAAAAGAGATGCCGAGCTCATCGCAGGCCTCGTGCAGCTCCTCGGCAAGCGCTTTGGAGGTTGTGGTGTGATCAACCAGCAACGTCCCGGCGGTCATAGTGGACAAAACTCCTTCAGCTTCCACCGTGACGGATCGCACGTCGCTATCATTACCAACGCAGAGGAATACAATTTGGGCATCCACAGCAGCTTCCGCTGGTGTCGGTGCGGAAAGTCCGGCGTACTCGTCCACCCAGGCAAAGGCTTTTGTCTCGGTCCGGTTGTAAACACAGACGTCTAATCCGCTTCGCTTGAGATGACCGGCCATTGGGTAGCCCATGGCGCCCAATCCGATAAACGCGACCTTATTAATGCTCGACATATGAGGTGTCCTACTGCAATCATTTTACGAGACCAAGAGAGTAACGAGTTCACCATGAAAAACAGATCAACGCGATGGCTAGCCGCTGTATCAACCACACTTTTTGCATGCATAGCAGTGGCACAGGATTTAGGGCCGGGTGCTCGACCCGTGGGTGCGGACTGGTCACGAAGTCCGGTGATGTCCGTCAACGGCATGGCCGCTACCGCGCAGCCCCTAGCATCTAATATTGCGATTGACGGGCTGCAGGCGGGCGGGTCGGCTGTTGACGCAGCTGTAGCG
>ERZ802830.1888-NODE-1888-length-19499-cov-9.24712_pt1 | contig 19499 bp, 19 predicted proteins | sample MGYA00345654_ERZ802830 | MGnify/ENA primary metagenome ERZ802830 (study PRJEB30503, sample SAMEA104212375) | marine metagenome | biome: Westerlies Biome; feature: [SRF] surface water layer (ENVO:00010504) within the epipelagic zone...; material: water...
TTTTAGATATAAAAAAAAAAAAATAGCTGACTAAAATTTTCAACTCTAATATTTTTTATGGAGGTGGTATATCAATCCTAATATTTCTAAGTAACTACTTATGAGGAAGTATAATATAACGTACATTACAAATATCTACTTTTTCCCAAGATATCTTGTCCCATTCTTTTTTTGCCAAATCATATGTTTCAAATGGACCCAGTTTTTGTAATTCTTTACCACTCTTTATGTTCTTAAATGTGGTATCTTCATACTCTCCGCCTACAACCCAGTAACTCATAATAATTATTTAGTTTATATTGTATTTATAACAAATTAAAATATAAATTAAAATCCTATGAATAAAAATTTCTTAAACGATATAATTTCAAAATTAAAAACAAAAGGGTGTGATGAAGCCGATGTATTCTATTGCGAATCAAATAATAAAAATTGCTCATCACGACTAGGTAAAATTGAGAAAAAGGAAAATTCTTATACTAAAGAAATAGGAGTGCGTGCAATCATAAATAAAAGACAAGCAATTATTTCTTCAACAAATTTTGATAAAAAAAATATTGATAGAATCGTTGATAAAGTTTTTGAAATGGCAAAAGTAGTTCCAAAAAATGAGTACTGTGGATTAGCAAATACTTATGAAGTCAAAAAAGTTGATTCTTCAGAGTTATCAAAACTAAAACTACTAGACAAAAAGAATATACCAATGAAAAAAATCGTAGATAAAGTAATTGAACTAGAACAAGCTGCTTTAGATAATAAAAAAATCATAAATTCAGAGGGAGCAGAAATTTCTGTTTCAAAAGATAAATATATATTATTAGGTTCAAATGGTTTGAGCTTAGAGTTTGAAAAAACAAATAATTCCTTTATTGTTGCCGTGTTAGCAGGGAATAATGAATCTATGGAGAGACATTATGATTACAAGTCTAAGATCAATTTTGATGAGCTAGGAAGTTTTACAAAAATTGGAAAGGATGTTGCTAAGAATGCTGTAAAGAAAATTAATTCCCGAAAAGTAAAAACTTGTAAATGTGATGTTATTTTTGATAAAAAAGTTTCATCTAGCCTTCTCTCAAATTTATTTAATGCAGCAAATGCTCCAACAATAATTAAAGGTTCAAGTTTTCTTAAAAAAAAATTAGGTCAACAAATATTTAATAAGAAAATCAATATTATTGATAATCCCCTGATGGTTGGTCAAACAAGATCAAAACTAATAGATTGTGAAGGAATTCAATCTCAAAGAAAATATCTTGTAAAAGATGGTAATCTAGAGTTTTTCTTTAATTCCTTGAATTCTGCTAAACAAATAGAACAAATTCCAACAGGGCATGCAAGTCGCTCAGTTTCTTCTTTGCCCGGCCCCTCATACTCTAATCTCTACATGGAAAATGGAAAAGAAAAGATTAATAAAGTCATATCATCTTTGAAAAAGGGGTTTTTAGTTACTGAACTTATGGGAAGTTCCATAAATTATTCTAGTGGTGACTATAGCAGAGGAGCTTCAGGGTTTTGGATTGAGAATGGACAAATTACTTACCCAGTTTCTGAAGTTACTATCGCTGGCAATTTAAATGATATTTTTAAAAACTTAATTGTTTGCAATGATCTTGAGTTTAACTTTGGGGTAAATGCTCCATCCTGCTTAGTTGAAAACCTTACTCTTGGTGGCAAATAATTTGTTAGAAGATTCTCATAGAAAATATTTAAAACAAATCTCCAGTAAAGCTTTAATCGAGGCCAGTAAAATTGCCACTAAGCTGAAAAATAATATTCAAGTGAGTTATAAAACAGAGTCTCAGCCAGTGACAAATGCTGATAGAGAAATAGATAGCTACCTGAAATCATACTTTAAAGCTCATACCCCAGATTTTGGTTGGTTGTCAGAGGAAAGCCCTGATGATAAGTCACGATTAAATAGAGATTTTTTTTGGTGTCTTGATCCAATAGATGGAACCAGATCCTACATAAATAAAAAATCTGAGTATACCATCTCACTAGCTTTAATAGGTAAAAGTCAACCGCTTATCGGCCATGTTATCAATCCAGAAACCAATGAATATTTTTATGCTGAAAAAGGTAATGGTGCATATTGCAATGACCAAAAAATTACAGTTAGTAATTCTACACAACTTGATAATTGTGAAATTGCAATTAGTAGTTCAGAGATAAAACAACTCAAAAGTTACGAAATTTTTAAAACAAAAAAGATAAAAAAGATTGGTTCTATTGCTTACAAAGTTGCACTTGTAGCAAAGGGAGAGATTGATGTAGCTATAAGCTTTTTTCAAAAAAATGATTGGGATCTAGCAGCTGCCGACCTGATAATTAAGGAAGCAGGTGGTAATTTGAAAGATATAAATGGAAATGAAATATGTTATAATAAATCAACAACCAAAATTAACTCAGTTTTAGCTTGCAACTCATTTATAATAAATAATCTTACAAATTTATTTAATAAATAATAAGTATGGACAAAAAAAAAGATACGAGAGTAATAGTAAAAAGAATTTTAAAAGACTATATCTATCAACATAAAACTAAACTTTTAATTTCTTTTATTTGCATGGCACTTATTGCAGGAGCTACTGCTGCAAATGCTTGGTTAATGCAACCAGTTTTAGATGAAATTTTTATAAAAAAAAATCAAAAATTAATTTTTATTATTCCTTTTATAGTTTTTATTATTGCACTAACAAAAGGCATAGCCTCATATTTTCAATCAATTTTGATGAGTTTTGTTGGTTATAAAATGGTGGCACAAATCCAAAAAGATATGTTTGAAAATTTGGTAAGTTGTGATTTATCTTATTTTAATCAGGTGAATTCAGGAACACTAGTGTCGAGATTTATTTCAGATGTCGGCTCAATATCAAGAGGTATTCACAACGTTATAGTCAATATAATAAAAGATTCTTTAACATTTATTTTTTTGGTTGGAGTTATGTTTTATCACGATACTAAACTCGCATTAATTTCTCTTTTTATTTTTCCTCTTGCAATATATCCAATAAGTAGAATTGGAAAAAGACTGAGAAAAATATCTAAAAACACACAGGTTGGATTTGGATTGCTTACATCTAAACTTGCAGAATCAATTGGTTCAATTAAGACTATTAAATCTTTTAACAACGAAAAACACGAAACCGAAAAAGTTAATAAGGAAATTGATAATATATTTAATCTAACATTCAAATCAACAAAGGTAAATTCTATTTCACGACCACTCATGGAAACACTTGGTGGTCTCGCTATTGCGATAATAATTTTTATAGGTGGAAGCCAGGTAATCATGGAACAAACAACACCCGGTACTTTTTTTTCTTTTTTAACGGCACTTCTCATGGCTTACCAACCTGTAAAGTCACTTGCAAGCCTAAATGCTACATTACAGATTGCAATGGCATCAGCAGAAAGAATATTTGAAATTTTAGATGAAAAACCTTTAATAAAAAATACAGATAAACCTGAGGATCATAAATTAAAATTTATTCAATCTAATAATCTGAAAATTTCAGATATATCATTTAAGTATAACTCATCAGATAAATTGATACTTAAAGACATAAATTTAGAAATTTTTGATGGTGAAAAAATTGCAATAGTTGGTCATTCAGGCGCAGGAAAAACAACTTTGATGAATTTATTACCTCGATTTTTTGATCCAAATAAAGGACAAATCAGTATCGGAGGTATTAATATTAAAAACTTAAGTTTAGAATTTTTAAGAAATTATTTTTCTCTAGTAAGTCAGGATATTGTACTTTTTGATCAGACTTTACAATATAATATAAGTTATGGAAAAGATAAGGTTATGAAAAAAGATATAGAACTAGCTTGTAAGAAAGCAAATTGCTATGAATTTATAAAAAAGTTTCCAAATAAACTTAACCAACAAATTGGAGAAGATGGAACAAAATTATCTGGTGGTCAAAAACAAAGAGTAGCAATTGCAAGAGCTTTTCTAAAAAATGCACCTTTCCTACTTTTGGACGAAGCAACCTCCTCACTTGACTCTAAATCTGAAAGTAGAATTAATAAATCATTAGATTCTTTAATGAAAAATAGAACAACTCTTGTTATTGCTCATCGTCTTTCAACAATAATTAATGCGGATAGGATAATAATCCTACACAATGGAAAAGTTGCAGATATAGGGACTCATAAAAATCTTCTTAAAAAGTCTCAAATTTATAAAGATTTATACAAATTACAATTTAAAAATAAAAATGCTAAAAAAAATACTTCAACATAATATTTCTCAGAAATTTTTTGGATTATTGATTGCCTACTACTTGAAAATATGCTTTCACACTTCGTCATGGAATGTGAAAAATGAAAAAGCAATTCTTTCTTTGATAAAAAAAAAAGAAAAGATAATTGTATGTTTTTGGCATAGTAAATTATTAATGACAGTCTTTTGCTGGAAATATAAAAACAATTTTAAAATGCTAATCTCATCACATCGTGATGGTCGAATTATATCTAATGCAGTTTCACACTTTGGAATTCAAACTATTACAGGCTCATCTAGAAGAAATATGATATCATCGTTAAAAGAAATAATTACCGAATTAAACCAAAAGCAGGTTGTTGGAATCACACCAGATGGTCCAAAAGGGCCCAGAGAAAAGATTAAGGACGGTTTAATATCTTTGATTAAAAAGACTGATGCTCTTATTATTCCCTTAAGCTACTCTGCAAAAATAAAAATAAGGCTAGGAACCTGGGATAAATTTTTACTAATTTTTCCGTTTAATAAATTCATTGCGGTTTGGGGAACTCCCTTCAAATATAATGCAAGAGTTTCTTTTGATAAAAATAAAGCTATACTTCAAAAAGAATTCCAAAGGATAGAAAATTTATCAAAAAACTTATCTCTTTAAGATGTTAATATTTGTTTACAGAATTATATCTAATCTCTTGCTTATCCCAATTTTTCTTTTCTTTATCAGTAGATTTGTATTAGGTAAAGAAACAATAAAAAGTATCTTACAAAAATTTACTATTTATAATTCTTCAAAGTTTCACGCATCAAATAAAAAAAAAGTATGGGTGAATGCTGTAAGTATAGGTGAAGCAAAAGTAGGTGTTTTAATAGCTGAATTACTCAAAAAAAAGTATAAGTCATTAGATGTTATATTATCAACATCGACCACGACATCATTTAAAATTTTAGAAAAGTATCAAAAAAAATTTACTGTTATTTATGCACCAATTGATATTAGCCTAATTGTTCAAAGATTCTTAAAAAAATGGAGACCATCATTAGCATTATTCGTAGAGTCTGAAATTTGGCCAAGTACGTTCTCAATTTTAAAAAGTAAATCTATTAAATTAAAAATTATCAATGCAAGACTATCAAAACACTCTTATTTAAATTGGAAAAAAGTTAGTTATTTCTCTTCAGAATTATTTAGTCTTATTGATCAGTGTATTGTTCAGGATAGAAATTCTGAGATTAGATTTAAGGATTTAGGAGTTAAGAAGATAACTAAAGTACCTAATCTAAAATATCTTCAGGAAAAGCCCAAGATTAATAAAAAAGACTTTAAAGAGCTTTCATCTAAATTTAAAAATAAGTTTGTTGTTACTATTTTCAGTACACATCATGGTGAAGAAATTTTTTTCATCGAATGCTTTAAAAAACTTAAAAAGCAAATTCATAACCTAATTTTTATCATTATTCCAAGACATATTGAAAGAACCGAAAAGATTAAATCCTTATTCAAAAATAAACAAATAAAATATTCAATTAGATCAAATGAAAATAGCCCTATTAAAGATGGTAGTATTTTTTTAGTTGATACTTTTGGTGAGCTTCCTCTTTTTTTCAAACTATCTAAAATTGCTATAGTGGGTGGTTCTTTTGTTAAAAAAGGAGGCCAGAATCCAATAGAGGCCTCCTTTTTTGATTGCCCTGTATTATGTGGTCCTCATATGTATAATTTTTCAGAGATTATTGATGAAATAGAAAAAAATAAGGCAGGTATTGTTGTTCAAAATAAAAAAGAATTAGAAGAAAAAATTATATTTTTAAAAGAGAATTTATCCGAAAGAATTAAATTATCTAAAAATTTTAGTAAACTTTGTGAAAGAAGGAAAAAAAAGTCAAAAGAGTTGATAAATAAAGTTTTTGAAAGTTCAAATGATTGATTTTACAAAGTTCTGGGGGACAACGAACTTAATAAACCTAGCCTTAATTCCGTTATCATATATCTATAATTTTATTTACCTGATTTACAGAATCTTAAAAAAAGAAAAAAAATTATATATACCTGTCATTTGTATTGGAAATTTGACATTAGGTGGTGCAGGAAAGACTCCTGTCACGATAAAATTAAGACAGATGATATCAAAAAAATTTGAAAATATTTTCGTTTTAACTAGGGGCTATGGAGGCAAACTTAAAGGCCCTAAAATTGTTACGAAAAACTCAAAATACATTGAGGTTGGTGATGAAAGTCTTATTCATTGTTTATATGGAAAAACATGTGTTTCTAAAAATAAAATATCAGGAGCAGAATTATGTGTATTGAATAAGGCAAAAATAATCTTGATGGATGATGGTCTTCAAAGTATTGATATAAAAAAAAACTTGAGAATTGTTGTAATAGATGGTCAATACGAGTTTGGTAATAATTTATTATTTCCAGCAGGTCCTTTGAGACAATCAATTTTTAGCTCATTTTTCAGCACAGATATAGCAATTATTATTGGTAATTATAGAGAAAAATTTATTAAAAGTTTAAGGTATAAAAATATATTTTTTGCTAAAAAACAAATTAATATTAAATGTAAAAATAAAAACCTGTACGCTTTTTCTGGACTAGGTAATAATTTGAACTTTTATAATTCCTTAAAAAAAGAGAATGGTTATAAAATTTTAAAATTCAAAGAATATAAAGATCATCACCCTTATAAAGACTTGGAAATTAAGTCAATGATATCAGAGGCTAAAAAACTAAATCTCCAACTAGTATGTACAGAAAAAGATTATATTAAAATTAATAAAAAATTTAGAGGAAGAATATACCCTATTAAAATGGAAATTAAATTTTTAGATGAGAAAAAAATATATAATAAGATTTTACAAATTCTTGCTAATCAGTAAATTTAAATTCCAGGAGTGCCATGGGGTCTACGGAAATATTCTCAAGGTAAACTCCCCAATGAAGATGAGGGCCTGTAGCCCTCCCACTCATTCCAACCTCACCGATTTCCATTCCTTTTTCAACAAATTGACCAGGTCTTATATATATAGAGTTTAAATGTGCAAAAATAGAAATCAAGCCCATCCCGTGATCAACGATTACTGTTTTTCCTGTAAAAAACATATCCTCCTCTATCAGTGTAATTCTTCCGGTTGATGGAGCATAAATTTTTGTTCCTTTAGGTGCAGCAATATCGATTCCTTTGTGAGTACTTCTTGGTTTTGAATTAAGAATTCTTTGGCTGCCATACACTCCAGATATTCTTCCGTCTACTGGAATCAAAAATGTTTTATCGAATAACTTCTTTGTTTCCCCTACTCTTTTTACTAATTTTATTTTCTTTTGATCACTTTTAATTTTTTTTATATCTTCTTTGTTTGGCTCAACTTTTCTACTAGGTAAGCCTCTAATAATTTCTTTTTTATACTTTTTATCTTTGATTTCATATTTTTTGTTTATACCGTTTACTGATATTGTAATTGATTCTTTAAATTTTCTTCCAAACGCAAAAATAAAATCTCCGTCTTCAGAGACTCTTATTCTTTTATCATCAATAGTGATAACTTGATCTTCACTTTCTAGACGACCTGTAATTATTCCACCTTCACAAAAACAACCAAATATATCTGGAAAATCCTTTGCAAGAAGATTGAACGGAATAAAAAAAATTATCCAAAAAAGTATAATCATATTTTTTTTGCCTTTAGTTTACTTTTATAGAATTCAACCTCAAATATTTCTCCTTTGTTAATCTGATTTTCATCTTTAACTAATGTTTGATTATATTTAATTACGGAAAAACCTCTCTTTAAAATATTTTTATACGAAAGTAAAGAGAGTTGTCGATCAGATGAAGTAATCAAACTTTTTTTAGATTGAACTAGATTATTTAGCTGAATCTTTATACTTTTATTGAGCACACTTATCTTTTCATAAAAAAAAACAATTCTTTGGTATAGGATTTTTTTATTTAATTTTTCTACTTTCCTAAAAAATTTAATCTTCGAATTTTTTAGTATAATATCTAAAGAATCCTTTATTTTTAATTCAAAGAAATCTAGACTTTGGTAATTACTATTGATTAAGTTTGTAATGTTTGGAATCTTAGTTGTAAAAATCTCTAAATTTAACTTTTTTTCGCTTATCTTTTTTAATAAAAGATTGCTCATTAAGCTACAACAACTATTTACTTTATAAGACAAGTCTTTTCTTTCAGGAACTGCAATTTCAGCTGCTGCCGTTGGTGTTGGTGCTCTAAGATCTGCAACTAAATCACATAAAGTAAAATCTGTTTCATGACCTACTGCTGAAATTATTGGAATATTTGACTCACTAATTTTTTTTACCAATTCTTCTTCATTAAAAGACATCAAATCCTCTAGACTACCGCCGCCTCTTGCAATTATAATTAAATCTGGAGCTAACAGAGCATTATTAAAATAATTAATACCACAAACTAAATCTTTTAGACTTTTTTCTCCTTGAACATTTGCTGGATATAATAAAATCTCTAATGGAAACCTTTCAGATACTCGATGAATTATATCTTTAATTACTGCACCTGTTTCAGAAGTAATTACTCCAATTCTTGTGGGAATTTTTGGTATTGGCTTTTTATTCTTGCTATCAAAATAGCCTAAACGCGATAACTTTTTCTTTCTTTGTTCAAGAGTTTTAAGAAGCTCCCCTTCACCCTCGTAATCTACTTGATCAATTATTATTTGATACTTTGACTGATGTTCATATGTTGTAACCCTCCCTTTGACAATCACATTTATTCCATCTTCGATTTTTATATTCAATCTTGGAACAGTAGATCTCCAGCAAATAGATGAAATGATACTATTTCCATCTTTTAGTGTAAAATAAATATGTCCTGATGAATGTTTATTTGTTTGGGAAATCTCTCCCCTCACTTTAACTATATTAAAGTTTTTCTCCATAATATTTTTAATAGAAGAATTGAGTTCTGAGACAGTATATTCTTTAATGTTTGATATTAAATTCATAAGATTTTAGGTATAATCATATTATAAATATTAGGAAAGACTAGTGAATATTTTTGTAATTGGAGGAGGTGCTCGAGAGCATTCTATAATTTGGTCATTAAAAAAATCAAAAAATTGTGGTGATGTTTTTTGTTCACCTGGTAATGCTGGGATAGAAAATTTAGCTAATTGTTACAAATTAGATCTTAAAGACAAAAAGAGTATTATAGACTTTTGCAAGAAAAATAATATTAAACTTGTAATAATTGGTCCTGAAGAATTTCTTGAGAAGGGATTAAGTGACTTTTTCATGGAAGAAGGAATTAAAGTTTTTGGCCCTTCAAAAAAAGCAACACAACTTGAATCGTCAAAAATATTTTCAAAGAATTTTCTTTTCAGGAATAATATTCCTACAGCATCCTCTGCTGATTTTGATGACTATCAAAAGGCCTTAGAATATATTGAATCAGCAAATTTTCCATTAGTTCTCAAAGCCGATGGTCTCGCTGCTGGTAAGGGCGTAATTATTTGTGCAAATAAAAATGAAGCTCAAAAATCTCTTAAGGATTTTATGATAAATAAAAAATTAGGTGAGTCTGGAAAAAAAGTCTTGATTGAAGAATTTCTTGATGGTTTTGAAATAAGTTATTTTACTTTTGTTGATAATAATACCTATCTACCATTAGGTTATGCACTTGACCATAAAAGAGCATTTGATGATGATAAAGGTTTAAATACAGGTGGTATGGGCTGTTTTTATCCATCAAAAAAAATCACAGATTCTATTCTCAAGCAGATTGAAACTAGAATTATAAAACCAACAATCAATGGAATAAGAGAGGAAGATTTTATTTATCGAGGTATATTATTTACTGGTTTAATGATTACGGCCTCAGGTCCAAAAGTAATAGAATATAATGTAAGGTTTGGTGACCCTGAATGCCAAACATTATTGAGAAATTTAGATACTGATTTAATCGATATAATCATCTCATGCGTAGATGATAAGTTATCAGAAGTTACAATAATAAAAAAGGATAGAACAAGTGTTTGTGTGGTCATTGCTTCAAATGGTTATCCCAAAAAGTTTGAAAAAAACTTTATAATAAAAAATATAAAAGAAGCCGAACAAATCGAGGATGTAGTAATTTTTCACGCTGGAACAAAATTATTAGATAATCAAATACTTTCATCTGGTGGAAGAGTATTATCAATAACAGCAGTTGGAAGTAGCATAGATGATGCTAGAAAAAAAGCCTATCAAGCCATAGAAAAATTAAATTGGAAACATGGGTTTTACAGAACTGATATTGGAATTAAAAATTTTTAAGATCTCAAATCAGAAAAGAATTTTTTTAATAAATCTGAGCACTCTTTTTCGTTAAATCCACCATAGTATTCATTTTTTTTAATAAAATTATTCTTCATTTTTAAATTATTTTTCATAATTGAGTCAGAGTATGCTCCAAAATAAACTTTTTTAATTCCAGTCTGAATTATTAAATATTGGCACATCTCGCAAGGTTCTAGTGTTGTGTAAAGTTCACAATCAACAAGTTTTAGAACATTAAGTTTCTTACATGCTGATTTAATAGCAAGTAATTCGGCATGTGCTGAAGGGTCGTTCATCTGGAGAACCATGTTATGAGCATAACTAATAATTTTTTTTTCTTTATTTACTATTACACAACCTATTGGAACTTCATTTAAAAGAAAGGCTTTCTTCGCTAAATCAATAGCAAGTGCCATAGGGTTTTTATTTTTTTTATATTTTTTCAATTTTGATTAACTTTCCCTCGGTTATATTATCAAGGTTTTTTAAATCAAAGTTTGTTTTCCCCCATACATTACAATCATCAGCTAACCTTATTTCATCGTTTTGAGAAATAGGTGTTTTACCAAACCCTATCGCTATTACTTTTCCAGCTGGCCAGTAAGCGATCTCTCCAAATTCAATTATGGATTTAGCATCGGGTTCTTTGTTAGCTACCACGTCAATGTGAAAATAAATTTCTTTTCCCCAAGTTTTAACATTTGATGATAAAGGAAGGGAATTCCAAATTTTTAATGCTGTTGGCGAATCAAATAAAACAACCTCGAATATAATTTTATCAATAGTTATTTTACATTTTTTCATATATTACATTATCATTAAATAATAATATAATAAGTGATTATATGAAAAAACCTTTGATCGGAATAACATTAGATGAGGAAGAAACCAAATCCTACTCAAAGTATCCTTGGTATGCAGCAAGAAAGAATTACTCTGAATCAATTGAAAAAGCTGGCGGTGTTTGCATATTTCTTCCAAATAATTCTGATGAAATTGAATACTACCTAAAATTAATTGATGGTCTAGTTGTTACAGGAGGAGATTTTGATATCGATCCATCACTTTATGGTGAGAGTACTACTTGTAAAGAAATTAAAACTAAAACGGAAAGAACTAATTTCGAATTCAACATTACAAAAGGGGCTATTTCAAAGAAGAAACCTTTACTTGGGATATGTGGTGGACAACAACTCATAAATGTAGTGCTTGGTGGAACATTGATTCAACATATTCCTGATTATATCAATAAGAATCAAATTAAACACGAGCAACCAAATCCTAGAGACGAACCCAGTCATTACGTAAAAATTGAGAAAAATACCAAGCTCTCAAAAATAACAAATTCAGATAAAATGTTTGTAAACTCTGCACATCATCAGGCAGTTAAATCTTTAGGGAAAAATCTCATAGCAAATGCCTTTTCCGAGGATGGAATTATAGAGGGTATTGAGGCGATAGATCAACCTTTCTGTATTGGAATCCAATGGCATCCTGAATTTCTAATTGATAAGAGTGATATAAAAATTTTTCAATCTTTTGTAGAAATCGCAACTAGTTGAACGTGGAAAAAAAAATAAGATTAGCAAAAATAATTTGTCATTCTGGGTATTGCTCTAGAACGGAAGCAGAAGAAATTATAAAAATGGGTAGAGTGACTATTGATGATAATCCTTATCTAGAATTCACTATATCAAACAGTCAAATTGGAAGAATCAAAATTGATGGGAAACCAATTCAAAAGTTAAGTTTAAAAGTTTGGTGTTTTTACAAACCTAAAGGATATGTTTGTTCAACTCGTGAGCAATATCAACAAAAAAGTTTCTTTAGAATTTTACCAAAAGAACTTCCCAGAGTAGTGTCAGTTGGAAGGTTAGATATAGAATCTGAAGGTTTATTAATACTTACTAACTCCCCTGGTTTATCTAATTTTATGGAAAGACCCGAAAATAAAATTGAAAGAAAATATATTGTTAATGTATCAGGTAAAATTTATGGTAACAGTTTTGATTCATTAAAAAGTGGTATCACCGTTAAGGGTATTAGGTACAAGGGACTAACTGTTAAAAATTTAACTAATCATAAAAGCAATAATGTATTAGAAATTAAGATTTATGAGGGTAAAAATAGAGAAATACGTAAAATACTATCTTATTTCAAATTAACGGTAAAATTGCTTAAACGTGTTCGCTACGGACCATTTCGTATTGAAAAACTAAATCCTGGAGCTATTACTGAAATTAAAGATAGCAAATTAAAAAAATGTTTAGAAAAAATTGATTTTAAAGATGCGAATAATTTCAGGTGAATTCAAAGGAAAAATTCTTATTAGTCCAGATAACAATGAGATAAGGCCTACTTCTGATAGGGGCAAGGAGGTTATATTTGATACACTATCTTCCATTCTATACAAACAAGATAAGGAATATAAAGAAATCAATATTCTAGATATTTTTTGTGGGTCAGGTTCTTTAGGAATAGAAGCTATATCTCGAGGTGGTAAAAATATATTCTTTATTGATAATTCAAAAAAAGCAATAAATTTAACAAAAATGAATTGTGAAAAATTAAATATTAAAAATGTGAATCTTCTTAATTATAATTTTTTTGACATAAATTTATCATTAATCAAACAAGCAGATGTTATTTTTCTTGATCCTCCTTACAAAAGTTATGAACCATCAGAGATTCTTCAAATATTACTTTCAAAAAGTTTATTAAAAATAAATGGTATTTTAATATTTGAAACTTCAGTGAAGCATCAGATACAAGATTTTAAGGAACTAAAATTATTAAAAAAAAAGAATGTTTCCAGGTCATCTTATTATTTTTTCATCAAAATTTAACTACTTTCTACCGAATAGTTTTTCGATATCATTTAATTTTAATTCTACGTAAGTTGGCCTGCCGTGATTACATTGTCCAGAGAAAGGTGTATCTTCCATTCTTCTTAACAAATCATTCATTTCATCGACTTCCATAGCTCTTCCAGCTCTTATCGAGCCATGACAAGCCATTGAGGAACAAATTTTATTTATCTTTTCTTCTAATGAATCTATATTACTTGTTTCAACTAATTCATCAATTAAATCCAAAACAAATTTTTTTATATTACAATTTCCGAGAATGACAGGAATTTCACGAACTATAATTGAATTATTACCAAATGTTTCAATTTTCACTCCATATTCATCTGCAACTTTAATTGTTTTTTCAATGTTTTTAACAACCAAATTATCCAACTCAATTATAGCAGGTATCAATAAAATTTGTCTTTTTATTTCATTGCCATAGTAATCCTTCTTAAGCCTTTCATAAACTATTCTTTCATGTGCAGCATGTTGGTCAGTGATTACGATTCCTTTTTTATTCTCAGAAATTATATATGTATCGTGCAACTGAGTTTTAGCGAAACCAAGCGGGTATTGAATATTGAAGTCTGCTTCATGGTTTTTCTTGTGATCACTATCTTTACTTTCAAACTGTGGGCTTTTAATTTTTGTTTCCTTTAGAAAAAGTTTATCCTGAGCTTCTTCATTAAAAATAAATTTACTAATAGCCTTTTTAGAATTTATCGAGCTTGCTAGATGGTTAGTTTTTTCTAAATTTTTCTTTATTGAGTTAATAATTAAAGATTTTAGAGATTGTAAGTCTCTAAACCTAACCTCATATTTCATAGGATGAACGTTAATATCAACTTCCGAAGAACTACAATCAACAAATAAAACTAACTGTGGAAACCTATCGTGTGCAAGAAAGTCTCTGTATGCAACCCTGATTATAGAGGTTATGGACTTATCAGAAACTATCCTATTGTTTACAAAGAAAAATATATTATTAGAGTTTGAAAAATTAAATGTTGGGATACCTAATAAACCACGTATTAGAAATTTTTCGCTTTTTTCAGAAATTTTTATCGAATTATCTAAGCAATGTTCTCCTAAAACTTTAGTAGATCTTAAAAGTAATTTTTCATCCCAGTTTTTTTCTTTAATAGCAGGTGATTGAAAAACTTTTTTATCATCTACAAATAAATTAAATTCAATATCTAGAAAGGAGAGTGAAAATTTCTGAACAATTCTTTTTATTAAAAGTGCTTCGTAATTATCAGATTTCAAAAACTTTAATCTTGCTGGAATATTAAAAAATAAGTTTTGCACCTTGATTGTGGTGCCCCTAACCTTGTTTGTAGGTTTATTACTTTTTAACTTTCCCGCAGTTAAATTTATTTCGAAACCCAAAGAATTATCATTACTATTAGTAGATAAAAAAAAATCCGAAACCGAAGAAATGGAAGATAAGGCCTCTCCCCTAAACCCAAGAGTAGAAATATTAGTTAAATTTTCATTAAGAATTTTAGAAGTAGCATGCCTTCTAACAGATAATAATAAATCATCATTAAGTATACCAAGACCGTTATCTGCTACTATAATTTCATTTTTACCACCACCTCTTATGTGAATATCAATTTTACTGGAATCAGCATCAATACTGTTTTCTATTAACTCTTTTACAACAGATACAGGTCTTTCTACGACTTCACCTGCTGCAATTTTATTAATTACAGCATCGGATAAGATTTTTATTTTAAATTTCATTTAAAAACTTTTTGGTCAATATTTTGCTTTCCTCTACTGCTGGTTGATCAAATGGATTTACCCCTAGAAGTTTACAGATCAATATTGCCTCAATAATAAAAAAAGAGATCAATTCAGCTATAGATTCTTCGTCTACACATTCTAGTTCAATTCTTCTGACTGGTAATTTTTTTCTAATTAAAGTCTCACTTGTGGCGAGCATTTCTGAATAAAGCAAATCCTCTAAAGACCTATGATTTAAAAAACTTAGCTTATTATCTATCCATGAGCAATCCAATTTATTAGATTTAATTTTTTTTCTAGAAATAAAACTAAAAGTTTTATCTTTTGGTCCATCTAAATAAAGTTGAAGTTGACTATGTTGATCAACTGTACCTATTGAATTTAATGGTGTAATCCCAACCCCATTTTTTCCACTACTCTCAGCAAGTAATTGCCTATACCATAAAGATAAATTAAATAACGAATCAACATACGGCATAATCACGGAAGTACATTTTTCATTTTTACTCAGAATATATTGATTAAGTGAGGAATTAAAATAGTAGTCAAAAAGTTTTGTATCAGAAGCTACTTCATTAAAAAAATTTAACCCACTTGAACAAAAAAGTTCAATATTAAATCCTGAGAGTTTTGCAGGAATTAAACCAACAATAGAAAATATCGAAAATCTCCCTCCTATTGTACTTGAATGTTCAAGGAATGAGAACTCTTTAATATCCTTTATTTTTTTTAAGGTACTATCCTTTGATTCAGTTATTATTATAAAATTTTTTTTTATGGGAATTTTCTTGTTCTTAAATTCATCTAATATAAAACATAGCTGTGAAATTGTTTCTATTGTTTCTCCCGATTTGGAGGTAACAACAACAGCGGTTTTTTCTAAATTAATATTTTCCATCAAACTTGAAATAGACAGGCAATCTACGTTTTCTATAAAAAAAATTTTGGGCTTTAATTTTGTAGAGAAATAATTATCACTTATTGAAACAAGAGTTTTTCCACCAAGACTAGACCCACCCGTTCCCAAAAATAAAACGTTGTCGAATCTTTTTAGGTGATCTATTAAATTATATATTTCGTTTAGTCTTGGTTTCTTTAGTTCTTCAAGAAATCCAAATTTACTCTCATTAATATTTTTTATTATTAAATTTTTTTCCTTCTCATATTTCGCTTTATCCTCTGAAGAGACTTTTGGCGAATTAGAAGAGGTTTGTTTTAGTTTCATCTTTTTTTTTCAGGAGAACCCACGATTAAAAAGAATAGATTATCTTTATTAAATTTTTTTTTGATCATATTATTAATATCTTCTAACTTTAGATTTTCTATAATCTTATCTCTCTCACTGAAATAATCTTTTCCCAAATCATAAAATTGTACAATATTTAATAGATTAGCAATTGAAACCGTGCTTGTGAAGTTTCTTGTAAAAGAACCTTTATAATAAGCTTTTGCTTCATCCAATTCTTTCTTAGTTATTCCCTGTTTACTCATTTTTGACCATTCATCTTTAACCCTATCTATTGTGTCGAAAACTGAGTTATTCCTTGTTTGAAAACCACCCATCATGAATCCGTCATGCTTATAGGATATTGGGTAAGAATAAATAGAATAGACCAGGCCTTTCTTTTCCCTTATTTGTTTATACAATCTTGACTGGAACCCCCCACCTCCAAGGATATAATTAGCTAATCTTAATGAAAAGTAATCTTTGTCACTTCTACTTAATCCTGGGTGTCCAAAAACTACAGAGCTTTGAGGTGTATCTAGCTCAATAACTTTTTGTCCTCTGGGCAGATCAGTAAATTTTTCAAAATTTGGTTTCACATTTTCAATGGAAAACTTTCCAAAAACTTTCTCAATATATTTCTTGATAGATTTCTCTGAGATATCTCCCGATACACCAATATGTAACTCTTTTTTATTAAAAGAATTCTTATGATGTTTAATCAAATCGTCTTTGGTTATATTATTAAGTGTTTTTTGTGTACCCTTAATTCTTTTTGAGAAATTATTATTTTTAAAAAAAATATCGTTAAATTTATTATTTGATAAAGTTGAAAGATCAGACTGATCTATTTTTAAACTAGCTTCCATTTGTTTTAACACTTTCTCTAAATCACTTTTATCAAATTTTGGAAAGTTCAAGACCTGATCTAACAGTTCAAACCCTTGTTCTACTTGAGAGGAAATTACTTGAAAACTACCTTCAATCTTATTTTTTTGTGTACTTATATTTAACTTTATACCATTAAGCTTTTTAAACTGCCTTAATTGGATTCCGTTAAACTTACTAGTTCCTTCATCCATAGTTGAAGTCATCAAATATGACAACCCTTCCTTTCCGTCAGGATCTTGGGATGAGCCACCTCGTAATGAAAAGCTTAAACTAATTATCGGGATTGAGTTATCTTTTATAAACCAAAAAGAAGTATTTTTGGTTTTTAACTCACTAAAATCAATGCTTTTTGACTCATTAAAAATTAAAAATATAAAGGAAAGTATATAAATGAATATCTTCAATTTTGTAGACTTCCAATTACATAGTTTTTATTTTCAATAAATTTTAACATCTCTTCTTTAACTAATTCAATTGTTATGTCATCAAGATTTTTATTCCAGTTCTCAACCTCAGATAGAGTAAGCCCTACCGTAAGAGCTTCACCATAAATCTCTGAAGGCTTCAAGATTCCATCCATTCTATAAATACTATCGTAAAAATATTTTTTTTTCTCAGTTTCGAGCCTTTTTAAAGATAGTTCATTTTTAACAAGTATTTTTATCTGTTTCATTATTAGGTTATCAATTTTTTTTGGTTCAATTTTTTCATTTGGGATTGCATAAAAATAAATGTAACCTTCTCCTCTTGATAAGCCTTGATAAAAACCACCAATCATAGAGAAAATCTTCTTTTTATTAACAAATTCGTCATACAATAAACTTGACGTTCCCCCAGCGATAATTTTCATTCCCAAATCAAGGGCAATACCACGTTTGATAGACTTATTGTAAGAATCAGCCCTGTAAAGTTTTTTCCAGATATCTTGTTTTACGGTAGAATGTTTTTTCTCAACAAAAACTTGGGAATTCAGATTAGGATCCAACGTTTCTTTAAATTTTGATGTATTAGAATTTTTTATTTTTGAAAAATTTTTTTTTACTATTTCTTTAGCTTTTTTAAGATTTATATTTCCAGAGATTACAAGAACGGCATTCCTCGGTTCATAATGTGTTTTGTAAAAACTTTTTACATCATCGTAATTTAGTTCCATGATCTCATGTTTCCAACCAATTATTGGCCTCCCATATGGATGATTAGGGTATAAAATACTTCGCATCGATTCGTCTAATAGTGAAGACGGGTCACTCTCTATTCTTTGGAATCTCTCTTCTAATATTACATTTTTTTCAATCTCAACATTTTTCTTCGTAAGTGTTAAATTTTTCATTCTATCAGCTTCAAGCTCAATAATTTTTTCGAAATGCTCACTTGGATAAATTTGATAATAAGCAGTATAATCGTAGCTTGTAAAAGCATTTTCACTTCCACCAATCTTTGAAATAAAATTGGAATAGTAGCTGTCAGGGTGCTTCTTTGTTCCTTTAAACATTAGGTGTTCCATAAAATGAGCAAGTCCACTTTTCCCTTTTTGTTCAACGTTAGATCCAAAGTTATACCATATCATTTGAGCTATTACAGGTGCTCGGTTGTTTTCAACAACCACTACTTGCATACCGTTTGATAAAGTAAATTTTTTAGCTTTCGCAAAAACGTCATACGAAAACGTAAGTAACATGCTTAGCACGCTTAGAAATATTATTTTAGAATTCATCTAATCTAATATAGGAATATCTCCAAAATTTTCTATGTTAGTTTCTAGTTTATTTGAAAATTCTTGCTTTTGAGGTTGAGGAGTAAAATATCCAAGGGGTTGTTGTACTGGCGCTCTAAATGAATTTATATTTTGGTTTGGTATGTATCTTCTTGAAAAATTATAACCTTTGTCATACAAGGGTCTATAATATATGTTTCCTTCTTTATAGCCTTGAACGTATTGTCCATAAACCCACTCGCCGATTGTAAACTTACGATTCTGCTTAAATTTTTCCAGTGAGTCAGATGGCGTTTTTGACGAAGGTAAATAGACATTTGGAGCAATGAAGTTGGAAACTCTAGGCTGAACAGTTTGTGGACTTGGCATAAACGCTATTTGACTCTGATCTCCAAAATCACTTTTATTGCTTGGTATTCCACTCTTAGTTGCTCTTTTACCAAAATCTGGAGGTAATACAAGTTCAGGTGTTGAATTGATTAATTCTCTTTCTACATCTTCATCAGTTAATCCGACATACTCCTTGATAGAAC
>ERZ802830.1890-NODE-1890-length-19487-cov-6.94705_pt1 | contig 19487 bp, 16 predicted proteins | sample MGYA00345654_ERZ802830 | MGnify/ENA primary metagenome ERZ802830 (study PRJEB30503, sample SAMEA104212375) | marine metagenome | biome: Westerlies Biome; feature: [SRF] surface water layer (ENVO:00010504) within the epipelagic zone...; material: water...
AATTCCTAAATTAAATACCTTAGCATTATAAGTTGAAAATCGACTCTGTGCTAACCAGATTTTAATTATAAAAAAAATCAAATATGAGACAATCATATGATTATATAATTATCGGTGCAGGATCTGCTGGTTGTATTTTAGCAAATCGTTTATCAAAAAACTCAGAAAACTCAGTTTTGTTATTAGAAGCCGGGGGGCCAGATAATAATATGAATATTCATATTCCTGGTGCATATCTAAAGATTCACAAAAGCAAGCAAGATTGGGGTTTTTGGACTGAGGAACAAGTCAATGTTTTGAACAGAAAAATATACTTACCAAGAGGTAAAACTCTTGGTGGAAGTAGCTCTACTAATGCTATGGCCTACGTTAGAGGTAATGCTGATGATTATAATCACTGGGCAGACCAAGGTAATACTGGTTGGAGTTATGATGAGGTGTTACCTTACTTTAAACGCTCGGAAAACCATGCCCAAATTGATTTAATGGATACTGGTTATCATTCTAGTTCAGGTGAGTTAGGAGTTACTTTTCCAACTAAATTTGAGTCGCCTTATGTCAAGGCTTTTATTGATGCTTGTTCTGCCATAGGAATTCCAAAAAATCAGGATTATAATGGATCAAGACAAGAGGGAGCTAGCTTAGTACAAAGTACTATCAAAAATGGAAAACGTGTAAGTAGTGCAACTGCTTTTTTAAAACCTGTTCTTGAAAGACCAAATCTCAAAGCTGTTTTGTATGCGCAAGTAGATAAAATTATTTTGGAAGGAAAAAAAGCGGTAGGAGTTCAGTATACAAAGGGAATAAATACAACTCAAGTATTTGCAAAAAATGAAATTATTCTTTCTGCTGGCACTTTTCAATCACCCCAATTATTAATGCTCTCGGGAATTGGAGAAGCTATGGAATTAAAAAAACATGGTATTGATTGTTTACATGAATTAAAAGGAGTTGGAAAGAACTTACAGGATCATTTATTCTACCCAATATGTGCCCTTTCTAAAACTCAAGAAGGAATTAATCATTACATCTCTCCAATTAAGCAATTAGGTGCCGCTTGGGATTATTTTGTAAATAAAAAAGGTGTTTTTTGTACAAGTCCTCTGGAAGGAATGGCCTTTTTTGATCTTGATCAAAAAAGTAGTAAAGTAAATTTTCAATTGCATTTTTCTCCAATATGTATTGGAAACGAATATGGATATGATGCTTATGACATTTATGATTATCCCAGAACGGACGGATTCACAATATTACCAACACTGTTGCATCCTAAAAGTAGAGGTACGGTTAGTCTTAATTCCTCTGATCCAAGAGATACCCCAATAATCCAACCAAATTTTTTCAAAGAAAAAGAGGACCTTGACCAACTTGTAAAAGGTGGTAAATTAGTTTTTAAAATAATGAAAGAACAAGCAATGAAAAATCATATAAAAGCATATGGCCTACCTTATAATCGAGATTCTGACGATCTGCTTATTGAACATATAAAGAAAACTCTGGAAACTGTTTATCATCCCGTGGGTACCTGTAAAATGGGTAAAGATCCTAAAGCAGTTGTTGATTCTTCTTTGAGTGTTCATGGAATAAGAAGTCTTCGTGTTGTAGATGCTTCAATAATGCCTAAAATTATTTCTGGAAACACAAATGCTTCTGTACTGATGATAGCGGAAAAAGCATCAGATATGATTTTAAATAAAACAATTTAAATTTTTTCACAGAAAACAACTGTTTCTTTGCAAATTTATAACTTATGACTTTTAATTTCAAAAAACAATTAAACACAATAAATAAATAATGAAATTTAAATTAATCCTTGCAATATCTTTAATCTTTATATCCTGCAGTGGAGATAGTGTGGAGGATGAAACAATTTTTAATAATACCGTTTGGGTGAAATTTCCTAGTGGTGAATGGAGACCTATTAATACCTATTCAGAAATAGGGAATAACAGAGGGGAGAATCCTGAAACAAATTCAGAAATAAAAAAGTATTTTGTTTACGTAAATTTAACAAATCAAGGAGGCTATACAAATATTTCATCTCAACAGGATATTATCTATGAAGCCGATCTAGCTCAGGCAAAGGAAGTATATCGACTTTATTCAGGTAAACTCGCAGGCTCTTTTAATAACGGATCACAATTAATTATAAATGCTATACCAAATGAAGGATTCAAGTTTGTCGGTTGGTCAGGCTATAAATGCAATTTATGTATATGTTACACCTGCGGAATAGCTGGAGGATCTGGAATGGGTTCGACACCTTTTGTCAGTGATGAGGATTCAATAATGCTAACTATTCAAGATAGAAGTGTATTACTTACAGCAAATTTTGAAAAAAAGTAAATAAAATGAGTAATAATTTTTTTGTTTTTTTACTAGGACTTATTTTGATAATCTCTTGTCAAGATAATTTAATTAGAGATAAACAAAAAGAAACTATATTTTATTTAATTCGACATGCTGAAAAAGACAGAAGTGCCCCAGATAATAAAGATCCAATATTAACATCAGAGGGTATAAAAAGAGCAAATCATTGGGCATCATATTTTGATACAATACAATTAAATTCTATTTACTCGACAGATTACATAAGGACGAAACAAACGATTTTTCCTGTATCTGAATTGAAGCAGATCACTCCAAAGATTTATTCAGTAGATGAACTTGATATTAATCAATTTATAACTAGTAATCAAGGGAAAAGAGTATTGATTTCAGGTCATAGTAATACAACTCCGACCATGGTTAATAAATTAATTGGTGAGTCAAAGTATTCTGATATGTTAGACTCAGATAACAAAAGCCTGTACATCGTAAATATTATTAATTCAAAAGCTGAAGTTGAAATAAGATCAGTTCCCTTAAAAAACATGAATAATTAATTATAAGGATAGATCAAAAAGTTACATTTGTAGTCTACGAAAACAACAACAAAAAATTAAAAATGCAAATAAACAAATCTCTTGGTTTTGCTGTAATTGTGTTATTTACGATATTTTTTTCAGGTTGCAACAGCTTCAAAAATTCAAAAGACTCTGTTTTGTGGCCTACTTTAAGTCCTTTAGCACTAGACCCAATTATTGAAGCTCAAATTGATGAGATGCTTCCCAAACTTTCATTAAAACAAAAGGTGGGTCAAGTGATCCAGGGAGATAGTGGATCTATAACTCCTGAGGAAGTCAAAGAATATAGGTTAGGCTCTGTATTGAGTGGTGGAAATTCTGCTCCAGGACCATTGCCATATGCTGACACAAATATGTGGCTTGATATGGCAGATAAATATTTTAATGCATCCATTGATGATGAAGATGTTGAAATAGCCATTCCTATTATATGGGGAATTGATGCGGTTCATGGCCACGCTAATTTAAAAGGAGCTATAGTTTTTCCTCATAATATTGGTTTAGGCGCCATGAATAATCCTGATTTAATTGAAAAAATAGCAAGTATTACTGCTCATGAACTAACAGTTTCTGGACATGATTGGACTTTTGCTCCAACTCTTGCAGTTCCCAAAGATTTAAGATGGGGAAGAAGTTATGAAGGGTTTTCAGAAAATCCTGATATTATTGAGTCTTATGGAGGCCGAATTGTAATAGGATTACAGGGAGAATTTGGTGCAGATGATTTTATGGGTAATGGAAAAGTGATTTCAAGCGCAAAGCATTTCTTAGCGGATGGTGCAACTAGAAATGGAGTAGATCAAGGGGATGCTGAAATAAATGAAAAAGAATTAAGTGATATACATGCCGCTGGGTATTATAGCGCTATTCCTGCTGGTGTTCAAACAGTAATGGCATCATTTTCTAGTTGGAATGGAAGAAAACTACATGGTGATAAAGAGTTACTAACTAATGTATTGAAAGAAAAAATGGGCTTTAATGGATTTGTTGTTGGCGATTGGAATGGCCATGGCCAAGTTCCAGGTTGTTCAAATACTGATTGTGCACAATCATTAATTGCAGGACTTGATATGTATATGGCCCCAGATAGTTGGAAGGGTTTATATGAAAATACTCTTCAACAAGTAAAAGATGGTATTATCCCAATAGAGCGTTTAGATGATGCCGTTCGAAGAATTCTTCGTGTAAAAATTTCATCAGGAATTTTTCAAAAAGGTGTTCCAAGTTCAAGGTTTAATGCTGGAAAAGAAAACCTTTTAGGTTTACCTGAGAATAGAAAAATTGCAAGACAGGCTGTTAGAGAATCAATGGTTTTACTTAAAAATAATAATCAATTGCTTCCACTTGATCCCTCTAAAACAATATTGGTTGTGGGAGATGGTGCATCCAGTATTTCTAAAGCGAGTGGTGGATGGACTCTTTCCTGGCAAGGAACTGGTCATACTAATGATGAATTTCCTAATGGGGAATCTATTTTAGATGGTATTAAAAAAGCTGTTGGTTTATCAGGTGGAAAAGTAATTTTTTCTTCCAATGGAGATACTTCAATTAAGGCTGATATAGTGGTTGCAGTATATGGAGAAGATCCATATGCAGAATTTCAAGGAGACAGAGAAAATTTAGATTTTGTTCCCAACGGATTTGATGTTAATAAGTTGACTGATTATAAAAACAAAGGTATTCCTGTTGTTTCTGTGTTCTTATCTGGTCGTCCAATGTGGATAAATCCAGAAATTAACAACTCGGACGCATTTATCGCTTCCTGGCTACCTGGAAGTGAGGGCGGGGGTGTTTCGGATCTATTATTTCAAACAGATCCATCATTTGACTTTACAGGCAGATTATCTTTTTCATGGCCATCTAGTGCAATAGTTTCTAACAAGAACGATCCATTATTTGAATTTGGATACGGATTAACTTATAATAGTATTAAAAATATTGATATGTTAACCGAAGAGTCTGGTCTAGAAAATATTGAGGTTTCCTCTACTGGGGAGTTTTATAATAAGGGAATAACTATTGCTCCATGGGGAATGTGGTTGATTTCTGGCGATCTAGAAAAACAAATTGCAAGTTTTCCGACATCTGTTGGAGGGTTAATTGTAAGTAAGACAGACCATTTAGCTCAAGAGGATGCATTAAGAATTAACTGGACAAAATCTGATGGTGATTATTTACGTATTTCATCGAATAAACCAAGTGATATGGCACGCCAAACAAATGGTGCTATGGAATTAACTTTTAACGCAAAATCATTTACTGATACTGATGCCGTTGTACAAATCGGTCAAACTGATGAAAATACTAATGGAGAAAATGCGCTAGAAATTTTTATAAGTGGTGATTGGAAAGAATATAGAATTAGCCTAAGTTGTTTTGAAAAATTAGGAATAGATATGACCAAAATAACTTCTGTATTGACAATTAAGGGGTCAAATGGGGTTGATATAGGCTTAGGTAATGTTCGATTAGAATCCGATATAGATGCAAAACCCGGTTGTGACGGAAATTAATATTAAATAAGGAAAATTTTTATGTAACGTTTGCTTCTCGTATAAAAATATGTTAAGTTTGTGTTACATTAAAAAAAAACATATACAATCATGCAATACATAACTGAATTTTTGTTTTTGCTTCATCCTCATGGCCATTTTAGTTGGGGCAACTATCAGTCGGCGCTGTTGATACCTCTTTTCGGAATACTTGCAGGAATTTTAGTTCCAATATCAGTATTTATTTGGCTTTACCATGATGCAAAGGGAAAGAGAGAAACTGTACTAGAAATTTCTAAAAATTTAAATGACCCAGAAAAAATTGAGGATTTATTAAAAATTTTTGAGGAACGCAAAAAGGAACCATTAGATTATCGTAGAAGCGGAGTTATAGCAATTTTTGTCGGCTTTGGTCTTTACCTTTTTGGCTTTTTTGCACTTGGATCTATACTAAAGGGTGTTGGTGCTCTAGTTTCTTTTTGTGGTTTTGGAACCCTCATAGCTGGATACCTTTATCCAAATACTGGCAAAGAACTAACTGATGCTGTTGAGGAGTTTGAAAAAAAATAAATAGTGGGAAGAAATCACTATAAACTTCTAAACAATTTAGAGCAGTACAGAAAATCTTCTGGTTTAACTCAACAAGAATTATCAGTTTCAGCTGAAGTGTCAAGAAAGAGTATAAATGCGATAGAAAATGGTGTTTATGTTCCATCTACTGTTTTAGCTTTAAAAATTGCGAAGACCTTAGATTGTAAAGTTGAAGATTTATTTAAACTACCATTAGATTAGGCTATTTTAAATTAAAGTGAACCAACAACCTAAATACTAGTATCAATGATTAAATTAATACAATACAATTTATCTTATAAGAAATATTTAATATTTGGAGTCCTACTTGAGTTATTGATATTATTATATTTTTATTTAATAATGGATAATTACGGTGATATTTTTAGATATGTAGCAAGATATTCAGGTAGACTATCACTCATAATTTATTTATTTTGTTCTTATCAGTATGTATGTTCTTTTGAAAGACTCAAAAACATACAAAACACTAAAACCGCAGTAAGTATCTTCTGTATTCTTCATTTAATTCATTTCGTTTTCCTTGTATTATCATTATATTTCAACGAATTACCATTAATACCCTTTAAAATAGCTGGAGGATTTTTAGCATATATTTTTATAATTATATATCCATTAATTATCGATAAAATAAGTAAATCTATTTATCATATTATTTACTTTTATTATGTTGGAATTGTAATGTTAATGACTTACATAGCTAGAATTAGAGGAGAATTTATAGGTGCAGAACCTGAACTTTTTCATTATGTAGCCTTAATTTTACTTTTAATAGCATTTTTATTTTTTGGATATCTCATTTTTAGTCATTTAAGAAAAACTAAAAAATTTAGATTTTAAAAAAGCATATCAAATTGTTAAAATTCATCAAACAGAATCTGTGAAGATTTAATTCCTATTTCATAAAGCATTTTTTTACATGCCTCAATCATCTTTGGTGGACCACAGAGATAAAATTCTATATTTGAGAGATTAGCTTTTGATTTAAGATAGTTATTGTAAACAATTTCGTGAATAAAACCAATATTAAATTGGTTGTTATCAGTTGCAATGGGAGCTGACAATGCTACATTGAAACTAAAGTTATCAAAGCACTTGTCTAAAAACTGAAAATAGTCTTGATAAAAAAGATCATTTTCAGATCTTGCTCCATACCAAAAACTAACTTTTCTACCGGTAGAATTGGAATCAAATAAATTTGAAATTTGAGATCGTAAAGGAGCCATCCCTGCTCCACCTCCAATCAAAACAATTTCATTATCGGTTTGTTTTAAATGAAAGTCTCCAAAAGGACCAAATAGTTCAATTTTATCTCCCTTTTTTAAATTAAATAGGTATGAAGTCCCAATACCTGGGGGATGATTTGATCCATTTGTTGAAAGAGCCAAACGAATATTAAACTTCAGATTATCAACTAAATCAGGATTTGTAGCAATTGAATAATTACGTGAAATTTTTGAGGTATTAACTGAATAAAGGTCTAACAAACCTTCTTCTTCCCATACCTTTTTATAAATATCTTTTACACTAATTTGCTTAAAATTCATTTCGTAAGCTGGAATTTCAAATTGCACATAATCTCCAGCAGTAAATTCGAGTTTACTATTGTTAATTGGTTTAATTATTAGTTCTTTAATATAAGTAGCGATATTAAAATTTGAAACAACCTCGTAAGATCTACTTTCTTTAAATTTACCTTTCTTTATTCCTGAATTTGGATTGATCCAAATAATATTATCAGTTATTTTAGTTTTGTAAATTTGAAGTCCAAGGCAAACTGGGGGTCTTCTTACAGTTCCATCTTTTATATTGAAGCGTCCGTTATGTTTTGGACATTCAATTTGATCACCAATAACTAAACCATCAGATAAATGGGTTTTACCGTGGGTACACATTCCATCAGTAGCATATATATTTAAATTTTTTGTTTTATAAATAGCAAATGTTTTTTCGTTATAATCTAAACGAATTACATCTTCTTTATCAATTTCATTAATATGGCAAACTTCAATCCAACCATCGATTAAATTCTTTTCTGTTTTTTTGTATTTCTTCTCATCAGAATATCTTTCGGATATTTCAGGCAATTCTCTTTTTACAAAATAAGTTGGATCTTTCTCTTGTTTAATTATTGCTGGGATAATTTCTTTGTAGGCCTCAAAGATGCTGCCATATGGCTTTGGACAATAATCTTTAATCTGTTCATGTAATTTTGGTAAATTATAGTACGGAACTAATGGGAAAAAATGATGTTCAAGGTGATAATTCATGTTCCAGTAAAGAAATCTATGTATTGAATTCATATGAACTGTCCTAGTATTTTTTCTATGATCTAGAACGTTTTCTGCAAGACCGGCGTGTTGAGTTAAACCGTAAATTATATATAAATATGATCCAAAAAATCTTGGAAAGATAACATAAAAAAGGGGGAGTGTAGTTTTGAAATAAATAGCTAATCCAATAAAAAATAAATAAATAAAAAGCCAGATCCAAGCTGTAAAAAACATTTTGTTATAATCTCTTTTAGGCACATATTGAGATTCTTCTTCTCCCACTTTACCAATAAGGTGCATTAGAAGTTTTTTTGTTTCCTTAAAACTAGTTTTTAAACCAAACATTTTCAATATAATACCTTTAATATTTGGAGGCCTTGGAACAGATATCTCTGGATCCCTTCCGATAATAATTGTATCGCTATGATGACGTGCATGACTCCACCGCCAGGAGATTGGTAAGCGATAGATCATAAAGGATGAAATTTGATAAAGTAAATCATTCATCCAATCAGTTTTGAATGCTGTCCCATGACCTGACTCATGCCATCTTGAATCCGCAGTAGAATAATAAAGAACGCTGTAGATGAGTATTGGAAGAATTACCCAATAGGTTTGCCAAAAATAATAGATTCCATAGCCCGAACTAAATATTAATCCAAACCATAAAATTGTGTCAAAAATTGCTGGTTTGTCTTTACGTTCTAATAGATTTCGAATATCTTTTTTAGAAATTGGAGGCAGGTACCAATCAGCATCAACTAATCCTTTTTCTTTAGCTTTTTTGGATGCTGTTTTAGTAAGAGAATAATCAACTGTATCAATCACTTTTTAAACTTATATAAAATGAAATGTTTTAAAAGTCTATAAAAATTATTATTTTTCTATTAGCTTATTACTTTAATATTACTGTTAAAAATAATTAAACCCTATAAAAATTCTAATACTTATGTTATCAATTTATTAAACTATTATCAACGTAAGGGTATGGTAACTAAAAATTGTATTTAATAAGTAATTACAGAATTTAATTTTAAAATTATGCAAAAAATTGCAATGCTTGGTTCTGGATTTATTGGAAGATTTTATACGGATTCTCTTCATGGTTACAGAAGTAAAGATAGAGTAGTATCAATATATTCAAGAAGTAAAGAAAGTGCTAAAAAATTTGCAAATGATTACGATGTGCCGCACCATTCTGATAATATGGAGGAATCTATATCTAATTCAGATGTAGATATCGTATGCATTGCATTACCAAATAATCTTCATGAAAAAGCAGTGGATTTATGTTGTAAATATAATAAAGCTGTAATCTGTACAAAACCTCTTGGAAGAAATGCAGCTGAGGCAAAGAGGATGCTAGAAGCTGTCGAAAAAGCTGAAATTTTTGCCGGATACCTCGAAGATTTATGTTACACTCCAAAATTTATAAAGGCCTTGGAAACAGTCAAAAATGGAAGTTTGGGAAAAATTACATTGGCAAAATCAAGAGAGGCTCATCCTGGGCCACATAGTGATTGGTTTTGGGATAAGGAAAAAGCAGGTGGGGGATGTATAGTTGATTTAGGATGTCATTGTATAGAGATTAGTAGAAATTACATTGGAAAAGACATTAAACCCATTGAAGTCATGTGTTGGGGAGATACTCAGGTAAAACCCATTGATGCTGAGGATAATGCTATTGGAATTGTGAAATATGAAAATGGTGCTATAGGACAGTTTGAGGTTAGTTGGACGTTTAGAGGAGGTTTAGACATTAGAGATGAAGTTAATGGAACTGAAGGAACAATATGGGTAAATTCATTTTTAAGAACAGGTTTTGAGATGTTTACTACAGGGAAGGGAAGTGATTATGTTGCAGAAAAAGCAGAATCTGACACTGGTTGGTTGTTTCCTGTAGGCGATGAATTAAATGAATTAGGTTATAATCATATGTTTAAAGATATGTTTGAAGCTCTTGAAAATAATAGACATCCTAAAGAAACATTCTACGATGGATATATTGTAAATGCTATTATTGATGCTTCATATAAGTCAATAAAATCAAAAAAATGGGAAAAAATTAATATAGAGGTATGGAGAGGAAAAGAAGGAGTTGAGAAAATAAGTTCGCTTCACAGTTATGATAATGACTATTATTTAGTTAAGGAGGAAATGACTCATTATGGTGATAAAAAACTAATACTTAAGAGTAAGTCTGATGGAAAAATTATTGAAAAAATTATTAAAGACTGAATTCATAAACAAAATGAAAAAAATTATATCTGTTTTCTTGTTTTTTTTTGTCACATACTTATGCTCTCAAAATAATAATAAAAAATTAGAGGTTAAACTTGAATCAAACACAAGTTGGTGGGCTGGTATAATTATTGAAGGTCATAAAATGCCACTTAAAAATGGATATGAAGCTAATTTGTATGGGACTAGTTATTTTAATCAATTACAGCCACTTCTTCTATCCTCAGATGGGGAATTAGTTTGGTCAGAAGAACCATTTAGGTTTAAAGTAACAGATGAAAATATTTTATTTGATCAAGCATATGCCCCATTGCAGTATATAAAGGCTGGATCAACTCTAAAAGAAGCTTATCTCCATGCTAGCTCAAATTATTTTCCACCTTCAGGGAAAATGCCTCCTGAACTTTTTTTCTCCGTTCCCCAATACAATACTTGGATTGAACTAACCTATAATCAAAACCAGAAAGATATCCTTGAATATGCTAGGGCAATAATAGAAAATGGTATGCCTCCTGGAATTATCATGATAGATGATAATTGGCAGGAAGATTATGGTAAGTGGAATTTTCATAAGGGAAGATTTCCTGATCCCAATGCTATGATGAAAGAGTTAAAGGAATTAGGTTTTAAGGTGATGTTATGGGTCTGTCCTTTTGTTAGTCCTGATTCTGATACATACAGGAAACTAGAAAAAGAAGGAGCATTTATGCTTAATGATAAGGACAAACCAGCTATGGTTAGATGGTGGAATGGAGTAAGTGCGGTTATAGATCTTACAACTACTGAAGGAGAAAAGTGGTTCAAAGATGAACTGGATAGACTAATAAAAGAATATGGAGTTAGTGGATTTAAATTAGATGCTGGAGACTCTAGATTTTATAAAGGAATCAAGTCTAAAAATAAAGTATCTCCAAATACTCACACAGAACTTTTTGCTAAAATTGGACTGAATTACCCTTATAATGAATATAGAGCCACATGGAAAATGGGGGGACAACCACTTGTTCAACGATTACATGACAAGGGTCATGATTGGGAGGATATTAAAAAACTTATACCACAAATGGTTTTAGAGGGTATTATGGGATACCCATTTAGTTGCCCGGATATGATTGGTGGTGGACAATTCACAGCTTTTCTAAATGATGCTCCAATTGATCAGGAGTTAGTTGTTCGTTCAGCCCAAGTTCATGCATTAATGCCTATGATGCAATTTTCAGTGGCGCCATGGAGAATATTAGATGATGTTCACCTCAAAGCAGTTTTAAAGGTAGTTGACTTAAGAGAGGATTTTAAGGATGTTATAATAGATTTAGCCAAAGAAGCTACAATAACTGGAGAGCCAATCGTTCGATCAATGGAATATGTGTTTCCCCACAAAGGATATGCTAAAATTTCAGATCAATACATGCTTGGAAATGATATAATTGTTGCTCCTTATTTAGAGAAGGGCCATGGTGTCAGAAAAGTTGTTCTGCCAAAAGGTAAATGGAGGTCAGACGACAGAAAAGTATTCAGAGGAAATAAAACAATTGAAATTATTGTACCTTTAAATAGACTACCTTATTTCGTTAAAATGAAATAATAAATAGATTGAAGATTGAAGAAAGTAGATGAATTATTTTTGATTTCGTTAAAAGAGGTATTTAATTCAGTTATAAATTCATCTGACAATTATAGTGCGGAAGAGATTAGGTCAATTTGTTCCAAAAAAACTCAAAAAGCATTTTCTAAGGTTAATTATGAAATAAGGGGAAGTGAAAACCTACCCAAAAAACAAAGCTCAATATTTATTTATAATCATTTAGATAACCATCCAGATTATATTGTTTCTGATAAATTTCAGATTACATTGGATAGCCATTTTATTAGTTCAATGATATTAGATAAGTATTATGGAAATCCTGGAATCCGGGTCTCAAGATATTCTCTAAAAAATGAAAAATCCCATAATAATTATTATAGTAAGTTAAATTTAATTAGAGTTTATGCAAAGAATTTTATTCCAGTCAACATTGATAAAAAACAAGTTAAAAAAGTGAATAATAGTTTTTACAAAAAAGCAGAGAAATATTTAGAAAAAGGTATTGGAATGGTAATAAGCCCTGAGGGAGTTTCTAATCTAACCGAAAGATCACCTAGCAAGTTTAAATCAGGATTTTTAAAACTTGCTCTTAAGATGAACCCCCCCCCTCCTATAGTGCCAATAGTTGTTGCTAATTTTGATAAACTTGCATCGGAATCCATCTTTAAATGTGAAATAAAAAAACCTATTTACTTAAAGAGTATAAAAAGTAAAATTGATTTTGAAGAAGAAATTATTCTCTTAAAAAAAAAGATTAATAAAAAATATAAATTATGGATAAATGACTTATTAAATGAAGATAATGATTTTTCGCAAGAAATTAATAATCTTAAATTTAAAGTTGAGAAATTAAAAAAAATTAGTGATCCTGTAATATTTTATGGTAGCTCCACTATTAGGTTATGGAACTCAATTAAAAGAGATTTTCCAAAAAATAATATCATTAATTTGGGATTTGGAGGAGCATATGTAGACTCACTTTCAAAAAATTTTAAATCACTTTTTAAATTTAAAAAACCTAGAATTATTATAATTTATCTTGGAGGTAATGATCTTAATCTAGGAATAGGTTTGGATCTAATAACAAAAAAAATAATAGATTTTATAATCAAAATCAATAAGAAATATCCTGATTCAAAGATTGGTTATATTTCGATTAAGCCATCGTTGGAAAGAAAAAATAAATTAAATGAAATCATTATGATCAATGATTCAATTAAAAAATTTAGCTCGAATTTTGATAAACTAGTCTACATAGATATCTTTAATAAATTACTTTATAACGGTCAAGTCACAGAAAAATATTTGTTGCAGGATGGGTTACATTTAAATAAAGAGGGATATAAAATATTGACTAGATCAGTGAAAAAATCTTTAAATTTATAATTAGCAATATCTTAAAATGAAAAGAAAAAATTTTATTAAGAAATCAGCTTTATTAGCCTCTTCTGGGTTTTTATTTCCTAGGTTCTCATCTTTAGCAAAAGCTGGCAGTATTCTGGGATCAAATGAAACTATTAATATTGGTACAATTGGTCTGAATTCAATGGGTTGGTGGAATACTAAATCTTTATTGAGAATTCCCGAGGTAAATTTAATTGCAATATGCGATGTTGACGCTAGAGTAATTGAAAAACGAAAAGCTGAAATGGATAAGCAGGGAGTGAAGGTCAAAACTTTTAGAGATTATCGAAAATTGTTAGAGGATAAAGATATTGATGCAGTTGTAATTGGAACTCCTGATCATTGGCATGCACTTATGATGATTCATGCTTCAGAGGCGGGAAAACATGTTTATTGTGAGAAACCTATTGGAAATTCAATTGGAGAATGTCGTTTAATGGTTGATGCTCAAAATCGATATGGTAACGTAGTTCAGGTTGGGCAATGGCAGAGAAGTCAAAACCATTTTCAAGAGGCTGTAAACTATTTAAAGACTGGAGTTATTGGTCCAATAAGAACAGTAAAAACTTGGTGTTATTTTGGCTCGGTAAGACCCAATCCAATAATACCAAATAGCTCTCCTCCTAAAGAACTTGATTACAAAAGGTGGCTTGGGCCAGCAAAAATTAGACCTTTTAACAAAAGCCGTCTTCATTTCAACTTCAGATGGTTTTGGGATTATGCTGGAGGTTTAATGACTGATTGGGGAGTCCATTTAATAGATTTTGCACTAATTGGGATGCAAGCTTCTTTACCCAAAACGGTAGTTAGTTTGGGAGGTAAATTTGCATATCCTAATCTTGCACAAGAAACACCCGACACATTAACAGCTCTATATGAGTTTGATCAATTCAATTTAATATGGGATTCTGCAATGGGGATTGATAATGGACCTTATGGAAGAAGACATGGAATAGCCTTTATTGGAGATTATGCAACCTTGATACTTAATAGAAATGGGTGGGAAGTAATTGAAGAGAGTGGTAATGAAAAAAAAGTTGCAAAACCTCTTGTTAAGTCCTCAGATAATGGTCTAGATAAGCACACACAAAATTTTATAGAAGCGATAAGATCTAATGATCCTCTAAAAGTAAAATGCACAATTAAAGAAGGCGAACATGTTGCAACTATAGCTCAGATGGGAAATATTTCTTATCGATCAGGTGAAAAATTACAATGGGATTTTTCAAAAAATAAATTTTCGGATAATAAGATTAATTCTAAATATTTCACGAGTGAATACCATAACGGATATAAGTTAAATTTAACATAAACAATTTGTGAAATATTTAATTCCTTTTTTTTTAATTTCTACTATTATTTTTTCACAAGATAAAGTAGATCCAAAAGATCTAGAGGTTTGGGAACCAGAGCCTAAAATAGTTGAACCATATAAATTAAACGGAATTCCCAGTGATGCAATTATCCTTTTTGATGGTTCTGATTTTTCTAAATGGAAAAGTGAAAGGATCGATCAAGAAGTTCTTTGGTCTTTAAATGAAGATAAAACTATGACAATAAATCCAGGAACAGGTGGAATAGAAACTATCGAAGAGCATGGCTCAATTCAATTACACATTGAATGGAAATCTCCAACAAAAATCCTAGGTGATGGACAATATAGAGGAAACAGTGGTATTTTTTTTCAGCGACGTTATGAATTACAAATATTAGATAGTTATCAAAATCCAACATACTCAAATGGTCAAGCAGGATCAATATATCTGCAGCATATTCCGCTTGTAAACGCCTCACTTCCTCCAGGAAAATGGCAAACATTTGACATAGTTTTTAATGCTCCTGAATTAAATCATGAGGGAGCTGTAAATAAAAAAGGAAATTTTACTATTTTTCATAATGGTGTTTTAATTCATAATGCAATTGAAATCTCTTCAGCAACTTATGATTTTGAAAAAGACACACCTTTTACTTTATTTTTGCAGGATCATGGTCGTGATGAAGGAAATTATATAAGCTTTAGAAACATATGGATGCGTAAACTTTAGAACGTAACCATACAAGTTTATTTAAAAGAGGTATTGTCATTATCAAGGTTTAGCTTCTTAATCCAAATATTTCTATACAGGACTTCATGCCCCTCAGATTGCAATTTAAGTCCTCCAGGTTTTGGAGAAATCCCAAATCCATCATTGTTACCTCCGTCTAGGCCAGAAAAGGGTCCACCCCATACTTTTTTAATATCTACTTTATCATGAATAAGTATACCGTTAAGATATATTGAAACCTCTGGCTGACTAATCAAAATATCATTTTTAAATCTAGCTGCTTTAAATTTTATATCATATGAGTTCCATTTTCCAAGACCATTATATACTTCATATGGTGCAGATTTCTCATTAATTACTGCTCCCATCCCATGTTTTGTTTCATCTCCATCTTTAATTTGAATTTCATATCGATTTTGAAGATATACTCCACTATTTCCCCCTTTATTTTTTACAAGAAATTCAACATGAAGTCTAAAGTCAACAAATTTTTTCTTCGTTACAATATCTGCAGCACCGTATTTTCCATTCCTTGCCTCCTCATCAAAAGTATTTAAAACCATACCTTTATCAATGGGATCCTTTTCAAGTTTCCACTTAATTGGAAGAGAGGCACTTAGTCTTGGTCCATTCCAATAAGTCCATTCTGTGTCTATTATTTCTCTTGTTCCATCAAATAAAATGATCGCATCTAAAGGTTCTTTTAGCCCTACCCCAACTGTATTTATATTGTTTTGTAAATAAATTTTATTTGAGATTATAAATAAAATAATAAAAAGAATATTTCGCATTTTGTAATTTTAATTATACAAGTAATTAAAATTAATATAAATAAATTACTTTTAATAATGAAAATTAAATCACAATTCACTGAATAATGTCATTTAGATTAATTTATAAAACTCTATTATTTTTTTTACTTCATTTTGCTCTTGAAGCTCAGAATGTAGAGGTCATAAAAAAAGAAATTCAGATATCTATTGAAAAACAAAAAGAAAATCTTATAAAAACAAGTGATGCAATATGGGAATTTGCTGAAACATCGTTACTGGAGTTCGAGTCATCCAAAGTCTTAATGGATTATGCTCGTGAAAATGGATTTACAGTTACACCCGGAGTTGCCGGAATTAAAACAGCTTTTACTGCTTCCTATGGGCAAGGCAGACCAATAATTGGTATTCTAGGAGAATTTGATGCTAATGCAGGAATCTCGCAAAAGCTAAAACCAGTCAAAGAGGCTCGAATTCCTGGAGCTGCAGGTCACGGATGTGGGCATAATTTATTTGGAACAGCTAGTCTAGGGGCTGCAGTTGCAATAAAGGAACAAATTGAAAAAGGAAATATTAAAGGAACTGTAATATTTTATGGAACACCTGCCGAGGAAACAATTTTTGCTAAGGTTTGGATGGTAAGAGAGGGTCTATTTGACGATCTTGATGTTTGTATGGATTGGCATCCTGGAGATAATATAGAATCAGGTACTCAAAGTTCAAAGGCACTTGTTGATTTCAGACTAAAGTTTTATGGAAGCTCCTCTCACGCATCTTCTGATCCTTGGAATGGAAAGAGTGCAGTTGATGCAATGGAACTATATGCAAATGGTTTAAATTATTATAGAGAACATATAAAACCAACCTCACGTATTCACTATCAAATAGAAAAAGCTGGTGATGTAGTAAATGTTGTTCCTGATTATGCACAGATTTGGACTAGACTTCGTGAGAATGATAGAGCAAATGTAGATGTACTTTATGAAAGGGCTTTAAATATAGCTAAGGGTGCAGCGTTGATGACGGGGACGAATTATGAAATAAAATTAATTTCTGGCATCTACGAGATACAGGTGAATAGAACAGGAGCAAAAGTTATGCAAGAGAATATAAAATCGTTAGGAGAAATAAAATATTCTGAAGATGAAATAAATTATGCAAATACAATTCTTAGAGAATCTGGAAAGCCTGAAAATGGAATAGATGGTAAAGTTTATCCTTTAAGAGTGACTTTGCCTGCACAAGGGGGCTCTACTGATGTTGGAGATGTGAGTCAAGTAGTTCCTGTGATTAGAATGTCAGCAACAACAGCAGCAAGTGGAGGTCCATGGCATTCATGGGCTGTTGTTGCATGTACAGGGATGTCTATTGGACATAAGGGTATGATATATGCCTCTAAAGCTTTAGCAATGACTATGGCTGATTTATATAAGTTCCCTTCACTTATCAAAGATGTGAAAAGCGATTTCATGAAAAACAGAAAGTATGATAAGTATGATCCTAGAATTTTACCTGGGCCACCATCTTTAAATTAATATGAGTGAATAAATAAATTATTTTGGACTATATTTTTCGAAAGGATATTCATCAGGATAAACGTATGGTCCAGTTGTTATTATAAGTGGATATTCTGATTTGGAGTCGAAAATAAACTCAAACATTTTAGCTGTATAACCTGCTGTACTATCACTAAATTTTGTTTTGTAATTTCCATTTGAATTATATTTAAAATTTGTCTTTTTCCAAAGTTTGCCTTTTTCCAATAATCTAAAATCTCTCCCTTTTTTATTATTTGCTGTCCAAATATTAATTTCATATTTTTCATTTGATTTTAAACTTACCTCAATAGAGTCATTGTTTATTTTCCAATTTAGTTTCGGTAATTCTTTATTGTTTATTATTCTTTGGTAATATCCCATTAAGTTTTTGTCTAAGTATCTTCCTTTAAGAGAATGGTTTGAGTTAGGAACATATCTCAAGAGTTTTTTATTTGGTAACTCATTATAATAATATTTCCATGAGTCAGTAGAAAAAAACTGATCAGAACCAGCATTAACAATATATTTTGGCATAGTATATTTTTTTTTGAACGAATATGGCTCAACATATTTCATTAAGACCTTAAATTCATCTTTAGACATCCAATTATGAATATCATAATCTACATACTCCTGAACTGCGTAAGAGAATTCTCCATAACTTTTGTAATGATTTTCAAAAGATGGTAATAAATTCAACATGTCAATCACAATAGGAACAACAGAAATGACTCTATCGTCAACAGCAGCAGTAGTCCATGAAGTCCACCCTCTTTTGGAGGCACCAGAAATAACAAACTTATTTAGTTTGGTTTTATTTTTTAAGGAAATCTCTTGTACTAAATCCATAGCTCTTACAACTGCTCTAGTCATTGGAAATCTTGGCAACCACTCTATATCTTCTTTTTTTGCGCCAAGAGTTAAGAATTTATTCCAAGCATATGCAATTAAATCATCTTCCAAAAATTCATCTTGATTTGATTCCAAAAAATTGATTGGTTGGAAAGGAATGTTACTAATGTTTGCAATAATTGATTTAGAATCGACTGCAAATTTTGTTGAAATACTATCCAATCTAAAAAAATCTTCATCTTTGGTTCCACCGTCAATAAATAATAGTCCATTATCAGTATTTACTTCATCAGGAATTATTATATCAACATAATGCCACCATATGTTATCATCTACAAATTTTTTATTTAACCATTTTCCTGATATCATTTTAACATGATAACTTTTCCAATTATCTGTTTTGAAAGAGTCAATTATTTGATAACTAAAATCGTTTTTAGTTTTATCAATGTACTCTTTCAATGGAATAATACTAGAATCAGTATGACAAGAAAAAAAACTTAAGGTCAAAAAAAATTGGATCAACAAAATTTTATAAGGGGTATTAAATAATTTGAAGTTCATGTGTTTAGATATAATTTTTTGGTATAAAGATCTTGATTATAAGATAAAAATATCTAAATAATATGACATATATTTATTAGTCAATATTAAATAGATTATGAAAAAAGATAATGCAATCCAGATAGCTACCTCAAACCTTAGATATGGTATTGGAATAACAAAAGAGGTTGGAATGGACTATAAAGACATGGGCGTCAAAAGAGTTTTAGTAATTACAGATGAAAAT
>ERZ802830.1892-NODE-1892-length-19478-cov-6.0467_pt1 | contig 19478 bp, 14 predicted proteins | sample MGYA00345654_ERZ802830 | MGnify/ENA primary metagenome ERZ802830 (study PRJEB30503, sample SAMEA104212375) | marine metagenome | biome: Westerlies Biome; feature: [SRF] surface water layer (ENVO:00010504) within the epipelagic zone...; material: water...
TTTCTAACTAAGCGATGTATCCACTCCAACGTTGAGTGAGTTCCTGCCGGAGCTCATCATCGTTCAGCTCTTTAAAATTGCTTCCAAGTTCCTGATTAAAACGTTCGATAGCTTCTCTGATGTCTATATTGCCAATCCCTTTAGTTGAATTCTCATCCATTCGCTTATCCGAGTACACCTTTGCTTTCCATGAAAGCGAAAGCCGGACGTCTAATTCACCGTATGAAGCTAGCACCCTGCCGCCTTCAAGGACCTTCCAAGACACTCCATCATGCTTTAATTCGGTATTTATTGACATTCCCTCGGGAGGCCCATTCGGTTTTGAACCGACTCGTTCAACAAGATGATGCATGAAGTCGTTATCTCCAATAACAGCGGTGTTCCACATATTCTCATGACGAATACTCTCATTCTCGCGACCTTCTGGCCAATACCTGAAAAAACCGCGTTCTCCTTGATGGAACCATGCCACAGCCGTAACGATAGAAATTCGCACGTCCTCAAATAATCGAGATGAACCCATAGCTTGAAGAAACCACCCCGGAGCGTTGTGACGGTTCACTCCTCTAAATTCGGGAATATCAACGTGTGAGAAAGGTTGCGCATTCATAGGCGATGACAGATTCACGAAGACTTGTTCTGGCACAATAATTTCAGTTTGAAACATTTCCTTCGTAGCATCAATGAAACCCTGATGGTGGAGGAGCGGGGCGGCTTCCTCAACCAATATTTCTCCGTCAAAAGCCCAATCACCCCTCCATGTCGGCCCGATTAAATACGAGGGAGCGTCCTTAATAACCTTAGGGGTACGTTTACGAGCATCAGCAGCAGTTTCTCCGCCTATTAAGTAACGTGCCGGCATAAAATACGGTCCATTATTTCTCGCTATTTCCCGTATCAGGTCAGGTTCATCAACAACGTGGTCAATTCGTATTGGGGGCAAACACCCTTTAGGGCGCTCAACTATGGTGGTCATCTCTTCAGCGTAAAACAGATATTGTTTTTACGCACAAATATGTTCTGCTTTCAAGAAAACAACCGGCGATGTAGTCTGACAGAGTGAGCAAACGGAATGGAATCCAAATTATTGACACCATGATTGGGTTTAAAGACGCGAAGAGCAGTCATTACGTTCCACCTTCGGTCCGTGAGCAAGACAAAGGCGAGGAACATGTCGCTGATTACATCTTTAAAGACGTCCCCCAAGCTGATCAAGACGAAGACGCTATTGAACGAACCATAAACGCAATGGATAATAACGGTGTAAATATTGGTTTGGTAACCCTCATGGGAACCAGAGCACCAATAGCAGCGAAAGCACACCCCGACCGTTTCCTTCTCTGCTCGCCAATAGATCCTAATGATGTCATGGGTTCAGTCATCAAGATAAGAAAAGATCACTTCATGCATGGAATTAGGGCAGTTTCTTTTTTCCCTTCTGGATGCGATCCTCACGTCCCGATAGATGATGCGAAAACGTATCCTATTTATGCAACCTGTGTAGAACTAGATCTGCCAATCTTTATCAATGCTGGTGTTCCAGGACCTCGAGTTATCGGCGATTCCCAGAATGTTTCACGATTCGATCCGGTTTGTTACGACTTCCCAGACCTAAAAATCGTCATGCGACACGGAGCTGAACCCGACGAAGCACTTGCAGTGAAACTCATGTTGAAATGGCCCAACTTGTACTACTCAACGTCAGCGTTCGCACCAAAGCATTACCCAAAAGCAATTATTGATTACGCTAATACAAGAGGAAGTGGCAAAATCATTTACGGAGGGTATTTCCCTTTTGGTTTAGAACTTGACCGAATCATGGAAGAAATGGAAGGTGTTCCTTTTCGTGATCATGTGTGGAAACCTTTTCTTCAGGACAATGCCGCAAAGCTTCTTAAAGTAGATATTTAGGTGAACTGTGAATGGTGTCACATTAGTAGATATCTAGGTAGAAATAGGTAACAATAGATATTGCACCTCCGTAAGTGCGTTGCGACTCCTCTTTCTCGCCCCCCCTGAGAAGGAGGATTTGCTACTTTTAGGGTTATTTATTCTTGGGGTGTAAGAAAAGTAACTCCTCCTCGTCTACCTAGCACAAATAAAGCCTAGGAGGCGTAAATGAAAACACGAACAAAAATTACAGTTACCTTAGCGGTAGGAATAAGTCTGCTCATTGGTTCCATGGGAACCGCATCAGCAAAGCCACATTACACCGACTGGACTACAGGTGTTAAAGCACCGGTTACCTCCTTTGAGTCAGCCAAACTTGTTAACGAAAAAGTATCACCTGTTGAAGTCAACGAAGTACGAGCGAATGTTAAGCGATCAAGAATCTCTTTTAACGATGTTGTTCGAGATTCTGACGTCGTCAATGACATTAAAAACAGCAATCTCTTCGTGGCCGGTGACGAAGGTCGCTCTGACGGTATTTGGACTAACGGTGGTGCATCCACAATTTGGACTACCGGTGGTACAGCTTCATTGCATAGCGGCCTAGGACTTCATGACAGTGTTCACTGCCTCAGTAATATTAAATCAGCAGTCTCAATCAAACGTGGCCTTGGACTTCATGACAGTGTTCATTGCCTTCATAATAATGGGGCATTCTTGCCGCTGAACTCTATTCAATTTATGAAGTTCCGATAAGTATCCACAGAGATAATTTGAGTAGCTTTCCCCTCACGCCCAAATTATCCTTTGCTCGTCGGTAGAGGAAATGTATCTCGGCTTTTCTAGCTTCGTTTCCTCACCGACAGCAAAGATTCATAATAGGGACTTAGGTTAAGGCGCAGAAGGCGGGCGTATAGCCCCCTCTAAACCATATGGTTCATAAGGGCCGAGAATGTTTTGTTCAAGAACTCCGATACCTTCATTACCACCAATTTTGACCCTCATAAGATGCTGAACATGCTGATTTTCAAAAGCTGTATCGTCAACGTCAGCGATGTCCCATTGTTCACTTCCGATAGCAACATCATCTTTCCACATTCCATGACCCCACTCAGAGTGACTGTACCCAATGCCTTTCATTCGGAACGTGAAAAGCTTTTCAAAGTCAATTGAAACTCTATTGCCTGATTCAATTTCTGTCATTGCTAATTCAACGGATTCAATCATGCGGCTATCTGAAGCAAAAGAAAGTTTATGCTCAAGGTTGCGGCAATGGGTAACCGTGGGGTCTTCTACACCGGGTAAGGCATCAATACTGTCATAAACGGGCAGTAAAGCACCGACGCTGAAGAGTGTGCGTCCTTTTGTGTCTTCAAAAAGTTGATAGTGTGCGCAGAAGTCATCAAAGTGCAACGGCGCCCACAGAAAAAACAGCCCACCGGCTTGCGGTAATGCTGGGGCTCCTCTCCTGTCCCCACCAGCGAGTGGGCGAATACCCCAAGACCGATCCTTCGTCCCTAACGTTATGTCACGGTCAAATTCGTAACGTTGTCCGTGAAACTCTAACCATCCACTCCACCGACCAAGCTGGGTGAATCTAGTTGTATCCATGACTTTTCGAATGCCTCGACCAAAAGTGTGACGAGGCTCTTCAATATTTGATGTCCGTCCTTCAAAAAGCAGCTCACCAGCCCACCCTGTTTCATTCTCATTTACTGTAATTTTGCATGACCGCATAGGCTCAAGAATTGACAGGTTGAAAGGACCTATTGTCATATCTGTTGGTTCGTCACCTGCTCTAGATGACGCGTGAAAAGCGTGCTGGGTACCATCAACCACAATGCTTATTCCACAATCCCTGATCCCCAAGTGAGGATAGAGGGCTGTGCCTACACCTAAATACATGTCACCAGTTTTTGCATACCCGTTAAACCAATATCGTTCATACACGTCACGATCTGAAGAAGCGGGTGTATTAATCGGGTCTGGTGTCTGGTGGATTGGGTAGTCATCAAAAAGGCTCAGCACAGTTGTCTTCTTTCATTCCATTTGGTCATCTCATTGTCTCACGACATTGGATGAAAGGAAAAATGATCAGCAACGCGGAGTTTATGTGGGTTTAGAAAACGATTTTGTTTCTAAGTGTTCCTCGAAACCGGCTATACCCATTTCTCGACCAATGCCAGATTGCTTATACCCTCCAAAAGGAACGTCAGCCCCGTACCAGACGCCTCCATTGATAGACATCGTTCCGGTTCTCACTTGTTTTGCGACGCGGATAGCTCGTTGTTCGTCATCTGAGAACACAGCTCCTGATAATCCATATATTGAATCATTTGCGATATGAATAGCATCTTCGTCATTTTCAAAGGGAATAGCGACAAGGACTGGGCCGAAAATCTCCTCCTGAGCGACTGCCATTGAGTTATTAACATCAGCGATCAAGGTCGGTTCATAGAAAAAGCCATGCTCCAGGCCTGATGGTCTTTTCCCACCACACACCACTCGAGCGCCCTCGTTAATAGCGGACTGAACGTAGCCTTCAACACGGTCACGCTGCCGGGCGCTAATCAATGGACCCATCATCGTCCCAGCATCTAACGGATCTCCTGGCGGAACAGCGCTCATCATCCCTGCGATTGCATCAACGGCTTCCTCATAACGAGAGCGGGGAAGTAGAAGCCGGGTTGAGAGGGCACAGCCCTGACCACACACTGTCGCCATCCCAAACGCAGCCATTGCGGCGACCATGCCAAAATCTTCAACATCATCTAGCGCTATCAAGGCTGATTTGCCGCCTAGCTCAAGAAAGACCTTTGTAACATTTTCACTCGCAGCTCTCATCACTTTTTTCCCTGTTTGTGTTGATCCAGTGAAACTGATCATGTCAACCCGGTCATCGGTTGTAAGCATGGACCCAGCTGTAGGATCAGATGCAGTCACAATATTTACAACTCCGGAAGGAAAATCAGTGTGCTCCGATATCAATTTGCCTAGAGCGAGACCAGTCCATGGCGTATCCGGAGCAGGTTTCAAAACAACTGAACATCCAGCTGCCAACGCAGGAATTATTTTGGCTAAATTAATTTGGTTCGGAACATTCCATGGCGTTATTGCAGCAAGCACTCCTACAGGTTCCTTTTCTACCCACCGTTGACACTCTCCACCAAGAGTTTCACTAATTCCCAAGTCCACACTCCACTCATAATTTTGAGCGACATCAATATAAAAGGGAATAATCTTCAAGGGTTCAACAACTTGAATAGATGAACACGCCATCTGTGTTGCGCCGACCTCGGCAACCGTAAGAGCGGATAATTCCTCAACGTGATCTTGCAAAGCATCATGTAATTGCTCCAAGCATCGGACTCGTAATGAAAGATCAGTTGACCAAACACTGGAATCAAAAGCAGATCGTGCAGCAGCCACAGCATCATCAAAATCACTTTGTGACGCATCGGCGCTGACACCAAGGATCTCTCCAGTGGCAGGATTTATATTATCGAAAGTTGATCCATCTTTTGCGTCTCGTAATTCGCCGTTGATAAAAAGACGTTCTTCATGCCACATGCTATTCCCTCCAAAACATCCATTTAAATTCTTGTGATCTGGCCACCGTCAACAGCTAAAACATGGCCAGTAATCCATTTCGCTTCATCTGATAACAGAAATAGAACTGGTCCAACGTGATCATCTGGCGTACCTAAGCGTTTAATCGCCAAACTCTGAATCAGGGGAGCTTTAAATTCTTCAGGAACCTGATTATTCAACGCATCAGTATCAGTTGGACCGGGAGCTATAGCGTTGACGCGAATATTTCGATGCGCCAATTCATGAGCTAAGGACACAGTCAGGAAATTCAATGATGCTTTCGCAAGGCCATAGAACCCGCTTATACCCATCCATGAAGCTGTTGAGGATTGATTCACGATCGCCCCGCCATCACCCATCTCATTCATTACAGAACGAGTACAGTGCAGCGCACCCATAAGATTTACTTTCATAAATCTGTCCAAATAGTCATAATCAACATTCGTCAAGCCAGCGAGTTCCATGTTCCCAAAAATTGCTGCATTATTCACGAGATAATCAATACCACCGAACACTTTTGTTGCAGTCGACGCCATCTCATCTGTGCTGGAGGGGTCACCAACATCGGTGCTAACAAATAGTGCTCGTTCACCCAGACTGTCAGCTACACGCTTACCACGCTGTTCATCGAGTTCAGCTATAACAACATTGGCGCCTTCAGCATGCAAGGCTTTTGCATATGCTTCACCTATTCCTCCACCAGAGCCTGTAACAACAGCTGTTTTTTTCTCAAAGCGCACCGTACCGCACCACTTTCAGTAGATATACAAATTGATCTCAACGCGCAACATAGTCCATAGTTTCTATCTTGTCAGTTCCTGACACGCACACTAGCGTTAACGCAATGACAGTCACCGACCTTGTATACAACCCGTATGCATTCGCAATCCATGATGACCCTTACGAAACCTACAGGCGGCTTCGCGACGAAGCACCAGCATATTGGAACCCAGAACTATCATTTTGGGTTCTCAGTAGATTTGAAGATGTTCAAAACGCATTCAAAGATTTTGATACATTCTCGTCAACAGGAGGGGTCGCTCTTGAAAGTAGAAGACGACGCGACGGGGGTCGAATGGAATTCCAACAAATGATCGAAATGGATCCACCCGACCACACAAGTTTCCGCAAGCTCGTGAACAGGATATTTACTGGACGACGAGTCGCAGCAATGGAAGAAGACATCCGAAATATTTTCAACGGTTATCTAGATCAGATCATTGAACTGGGTGAAGCTGATCTCGTGCATGATGTGACCAGTCCCTTCCCAATGGATGTCATCAGTGCTTTTCTGGACATACCGGAAAGCGATCGTGCTGAGTTGCGGGCTTACTCGGACACGATCCTCATTAGAGAAGACGGCAAAATGGAACTCCCGCAAGTAGCAGCAGAAGGCATGTTCGCCATGCTGCAATACTTCATTGACGATCTGCCTAAGCGTCGCGAAAACCCGAGGAGCGGAATCATCGATGATTTATTGACGCTAGAAGTAGATGGACGGTCACTCACAGAAGAGGAACTTCTTGGTTTTTGCATTCTTTTCGTTATTGCAGGTCATGAAACAACAACAAAAATGGTCGCTAATGCTATTGAACTGCTCTCTCGGCACACTGATCAGAAGAGAGATATAGCGCAAAACCTTGATCTCGCCCCCAACGCAGTTGAAGAGGTTGTCCGCTACCACAATTCAACCCAGTACATGCATCGGACAATGACAAAGGATCTTTCAATACATGGAGAAACGCTCCACGAAGGTGACTCGGTTCTTCTTCTTATAGGAGCTGCGAATCATGATGAACGAGAATTCGGACCCACCGCTGGACACTTCAATATCCATCGAATGCACGACCGTCATCTTTCTTTCGGCTACGGAGCGCACTTCTGTCTCGGTGCCGCACTAGCTCGTATGGAAGGAAAAATCGCGGTCGAAGAAATACATCGACGTATTCCAGATTACGAAGTCAACCATGATGCTAAAGTCCGGTTTCATTCCGGAAATGTGACCGGATGGTCAACCTTGCCAATAACGTTTACACCGAAAAGGAGAAACACATGACCCGATATGGTTACATCGGACTCGGAGACATGGGCTCGGCAATGGCTGAAAATCTTATTAGAAACACTAGTGAAGTGACGGTTTATGACATCGATCAAGAAGCGGTGCAGGTAGCAGTTCAACAAGGAGGAACAGCTGCTACGAGTCCAGCGGACGTGGCACGACAAAGCGACGTGATCAGTATCTGCGTCCCAGCGGATAAACACATCGTCCAAGTACTAACCGGACCCGAGGGAATTTCTGAAGGAGCTCATGAGAACCTAGTGATTCTCATCCATTCAACAGTGCTTCCAGATACGATCATCGAAGCGCAAAACATAATGAACGAATTCAACGTTCACGTTTTTGATGTGTGCGTCGCTGGTGGAGCGACTCAAGCCCAAATAGGAGCCCAAACTGTGCTCGTCGGTGGGATGGACGAAATGCCTGTCACTGCGAAAGAACTCATAGGAATTTACGCAGATGAAATCATTGAAGCAGGACCCGTCGGTTCAGGAGCGGCTTTGAAGATAGCTGTGAACGTTATGACCTACGCACAATTTGCTGCTGCAACCACAGCTCATGACCTTATGACGACAACAGGGGGGAACCCGCAAGCGCTTTTCAATGCCTGGAAACACATGGGACAACTCGGAACACTAACCGAGCAATTCAGTCTCCTCCTTGACATACCATCTGAGCATTTTGTTGGGGATTTCAAGGAGAAAATGATGACACAGGTCGGTATCAGCCAAAAAGATCTTTCGCTGGCTATGGATCTTGGTTGGCCACGAACTGGCATGGTCGGATTTTTACAAGGAATACATGACGCAATGCCAAGCGTTTACAACGCCTATGGAACAGAGGAGTAAAGGAGACATGTATGAGCGATGAAGAAACCCTATATGAGAAAGGGGCCCGGAACCTGAACGAAGTCTACGCAGGGGACGGTCGTGCGATGCCTGAAGGCACCATGCCGTTCATTGATGTGATGACGCGAACATTGTTCGGCGAAGTCTGGGACCGAGACGTCTTATCAATACGTGACCGAAGACTGCTCTTGATGGGTGTTATTGCAGCACAAGGACAAAGCGACATTTGGAAGATACAAGCAAAGTCAGCGCTCAAACGAGGAGAATTATCAGCGGATGAACTCCGTGAAACCCTCATCATGCTCGCCCCTTACGCTGGGTACCCTAATGTCGCGAGTCTCCTCGGTCACTGCGAAGCAGCTATCAGTGAATGGGAAGTAGAGCAGACCGAAACGAGTTAGGCTTCCCGAGCATCAATTTTAAGCTCGGTGCTATCAATTTCAGGGTGGGAAAGAAACGCGGCAAATGACCGAGCGAGAAGCATCCCCACGTCACCTGCTTCCGTCATCGCAGAAGGAATAGATTGTCCCTTCCACGCCTCCAACGCATCCCCCAGTAATTCCAGTCCCATCTGATTCGCAAATTCCGTTGGCTGCGAGTTCCCCATCACGACCCGCACAAATCGCCGATCCGGATGTTCAACGCGCCACGTGCGAATGCATTGATCCAAAGCTGCTTTCGAAGCTGAATACGAACCAAACAGGGCATTAGCGTCACCGACGGTTCGGGAAGACATAAACGCGCAGATACCATCACGGTCCATATAGTGGAGAGCTGCTGCTGCTGCCAGGTTCGCTCCAAGTACATTCACCCGATACACATCGGTCCACACATCCGGATCAGTTTCCTCTATTGGCTGAAGAACACCGTAACCGGCGACATAAAACATCAAATCAATGCCACCCATCTGCTCAGCAGCTAACTCAGCAACACGTTTCGCATCCTCAGATAAAGTTGCATCACCGGAGACAGCAAAACCTGACCCCATCTCAGCAACAAGTTCCTCCAAACGATCCTCACGTCTAGCAGACACAGTCACAAGAGCACCCTGTAAAACTGCAGCTTTAGCAAACGCAGCTCCCAAACCCGATGAGGCACCAACAACAAGAATTCTCTTCCCATTTAGTAAAGCTTCGGTAGGCACCGGTAAGTCACTCCCTTCCACGTTCGCCACGCCAGCTTAGACCCCATACAATAGAAAGCATAAATAGGTTGAAGCAATGAAGGGGAGTAATGAGCAGCCACGTCACGATCATTTCATCAGACACCCATGCTGGCGGAAAAATACTTGATTACAAGCCCTATCTTGAATCACGATGGCACAACGAATTTGAAGAGTGGAAATCTAGATACAAAAACCCGTTCAGGGACCTCCAGGAAAGCGCCCCCGAAGGTAGCACTCGAGATCGAAATTGGGATAAAGACCGAAGAACAAAAGAACAATATGAGGACGGCATCGTCGCAGAAATTGTTTTCCCTAATACTGTTCCACCATTTTTCCCAACCGCTCAATTCAATGCTCCACAACCAACACCAAAGAATTTCGAAAGAAGGCTGGCAGGATTACGAGCGCATGCCAGATGGTTAAAAGATTTTTGTGATGAACTCCCCGGCCAACGATGTGGCCTCCCACAAATTGCTCTCAACGATATTGACGAAGCTATTACCGACGTTCGTTGGGCTGCAGAAAACGGCTTTACCAGTGTCATGATCCCACACGTACCACCAGACTCTGATCTAGATCATTACTTCACCGACACATACGATCCGTTATGGGCTGAATGTCAAGAACTTGGAATCGTCCTTACACAACATGGAGGAACAGGTGTTCCAAGCTATAAAGGAAGCCCAGCAACACCGTTCCTGCTACTCATGGAAGTCCCGTTTTACGCGCAGAAATCAATGTGGCACCTTATCCTAGGAGGAGTTTTCGAACGGTTCCCACAACTCAAATATGTTATGACCGAGCAGGGAGTTTCATGGGTTAAACCGACATTAGACAGAATGGATACCTTTTGGCACCAGATGACCAACACAGGCCGAGTCGGAGAGTTAGGAATGACAGCCGAACAAATGCTGCAACAAAAGCCATCCGACTACTTTCAACAAAACTGTTGGGTCGGAGCAAGTTTCCCAGCTCCAAGCGACGCAAAAGCAATACAAGAACTCGGTATTGGGAGAGTCATGTGGGGAAGTGATTACCCCCACAATGAAGGAACCTATCCACACACGAAGGAGGCGCTTAGGAACACATTTAAAGGGTGGTCTGAACACAACCTCCGCGCAGTGCTCGGGCATAATGCAGCCCACGTCTACCAAATGGACCTAGATCAACTCGCACCATTAGCCGAACAACATGGACCTACCATCGACGAACTGCAACAACCACTAACCAGCATTCCAGACAACTCAAGTCCAGCATTCAGTAGAGGATAATCCCATGAAACTCCCACCAGCAGGAGCCTCCCATAACGAACGAGAAATAGAAGCAGTTCTTAACGTCATGAAAAACAACCCGACTTTAGAAATCGGGGAATCCGTCGCTACCCTAGAAACACAAATCGCTGAACTGCTATCCAAAAACCATGGCGTCATGGTCAATTCAGGGTCATCGTCCCTACGACTCGCAATAGACCTGCTGCGCCTAGAACCAGGGGATGAAATCATAACTTCACCCATGACATTCTCAACTGATATTGCCCCCATGGTTCAATCAGGAATTGTTCCCGTATTTGTTGACATTGAACCCAACACGTACCAGTTAGATGTAAAAAAAATAGTCGACATGATCGGTCCTAAAACAAAAGCTATTCTCACACCGAACCTGTGCGGAAACTGTCCAGACTGGGACCAGATCCGAACAATCGCTGACGCACATGGACTTAAAGTCATTGAAGATTCATGCGACGTACTTGATAGCTGGCAACGAGGGAAACGAACCGGAGCACGCTCAGATATCAGCGTTACCAGTTTTGCGAGAAGCCACGCAATGACCGCAGCCGGAACTGGAGGAATGGTTGGTGTTAACTCCGAGGAAGACCATGACCTATGCCTTTCGCTACGGCGTTGGGGTAGGCGGTCAGAAAGTTACCTGTATGGCTCCCGTAAAGGGGAAACAGCGCAGTTCGGTGAACTCGCCGATGGAACCCCCTACGACATGGTCTTCGTTTTTGACAGTATCGGATACAACTTCGAACCAAACGAGCTCAGCGCCGCATACGGAGTTGTTCAATTACAAAAGCTTGACGAATTTAACGGGCAACGTAACACAAACTGGCAAACACTCAATGATTTCATGGCAAAGCGTGAAGGGGTAACAACAGGCAAAACGCAACCAGAAACCGATACCACATGGATGCGGTTCTGCTTCACCGTTGACGAAGAAGCACCATTCACACGCGAACAAGTCCAGCAATTCCTTTTAGAAAGGGGTGTGTCAACTCGGATGGTATGGACCGGAAACATTCTCCGCCAACCCGGATTCTCACACATCACTCACAGAAAGCCAGAGAACGGGTTACCCAACTGTGATCACGCAATGGATAAAGCATTAACTCTCCCTATCCACCACCGTCTCAACGCTGACCACATCGGCTACATTTGTGAACAACTCGACCACATGTGGTCACACTACGCATAACCGAAAAAGCGTGGAATTAAAGCCAAGAAAGCCAGACATAGATTTTGGACAACTTCAACGCTTTTAACAGTTTTAATTCTTTTGTTACGGGAAACGGATTCGGGGCCAAACACCTACTTGAGGACCATAACCGTGCTGGTAGACACCGTCTCCATCTAAGATTGCTAAGCCATCAGTAAATTGTTTTTCGCGACTATAGAAAGAAATGTCATCTGTAGCTACGTCAGTTCCTAAAACAAAGGTGATTTCACCTGAATCATCGATCCACTGAGAAATATCAAAAGATATTGGAGTCTCACTGGTAAGCGGATGAGAGGTGGAAGTCATAACCAGTAAAGGAGTTAAGAGCTCATTTGTTATGTTGATTGAACCAATGTTTTTATCACCCAGATTTTCGCTCCATTCACCGTAATTGAATTTATACAGAGTGAGATTTCCGCCATAAGCGTTGACCTCATCCGGGGTGAGTTCCAAGTACATGGCTGTGTTCGTATCTATTGAACTCGGTATGTCAAATTGGATAAACGCCATCGTGGTATCTGTGACATCAAGGTTGGCGTCATGTCTGGGAGGCATCTGGGTAGAAACTGCCGTATCACGGCTCACATCTCTTATCGGGTGGATATCATCTGCAGTGGTGAATGACCACTCTCCTCCACTTACTCCATCTACGGTAACTGACCACGTATACGTAGAATCAGGGAGAAAAGTTTCAAAGAACACATTCTCCGGATAAGTGAATGTTTCTGTCCGGTTAATCCCTGGTCCGGTGACAGTTACGGTGGCTGTGGTACCTACGTAGTCTTTTTTATAAGGCCAATTCCAAACCAGACTGTAATCAATGGGTACGTTAATAGCTCCATCTCCGGGAATAGGAACTGAGGGGTGTGGGTAGCGATACCCGGGAATCCAGTAGACGGTGTCACCATACTCGTATGCACCTATGTCCGGTGCTTCCCCGACATATGGACGATTTTGCCCAGAATAGAGTAAGTCAACATTGTGTGGAAGTGGATTGGTCTTCCAATCCGGGTCGGCCACTGGGTCAGGGAAGATTTCATCAAGTTGTACTGTGGGGTCCGTGCCATCGTTGACACCGACAATGACTACTCCCGCATCAATGAGTTGCGACCCTTTACGCGGACGAAAATCGTAGTCCTGCATTTCCGATTCAAAGGGGTCAGCACCAAACTGTTCAACAAGAGAAGCGTCGCTACGGCCACGATTATCAATGAATGGGTCAGCTAGCTCAGTATGAATATGCTGGTAGGGGAGATCGTAGGCTTCGTTGAGGGCTCTTCCCCACCAGACTCCCTGACTTAATAGTGCAAGACGACTTTCATTTTGAACAGCGGTGGAGCTATCCGCATTCACGACATCAGTCTCCGCAGTTCCCTCTACGTAGCCTGTGCAATTTGTTCCGTCATGGTATCTGCAGCATGGTTCAGCGGTACAAGCCAAACTGGCTTCAGCGAAAGAGTTCAATAAGATGCTGTTAAGCCCGCCTGTTTCTTCAGGTAACACATTGTCTGTTCCACAATATTTGTTATGCGGGAGACTGATGTCTAAAGTTCTATTGTCGTAGCCGGAAAGATGGAAGGCTTTGTGGTAATCACCTTTAAGGCGGAAACCGCGTTTCTGGCCTGCTGCTACAACGTGGTGGACGTAGGCACTGGTTCCACTGCAACTGCTGTCCAGCCGCATCCCGTTTTTATTCGTGTTAATTAGCCAGGTATAACGTGTAGTGGATTTGTCCGCGTTTCCTGTAGTGCGCTGTAAGCCAGCGCCATCTTGGTTCAAATACTGGTTTTCGATACGCATGTATTCCACCAGTGAACGTAAACCGGGCTGAGGGCCACCAGTCCATGTCTGATTCATAGTTATATACCGAGAAACACTGGGTCCATATAAGGTGTCCACGCATAAATCTGGATTCCCGCATGTTCCTCGATAATTATCTGCCATTCCGGGGGCATATACAAGGCCGTCATCTCCGTTCTCAAACCAGTCGTTGTATTGGAAAAGCAGGTTTTCCCATAAAGGGAACATCACATCCAGAAATTTCAGTGCGAAGGCTGAGTTAATGAACTCAAAAATGCAATTCCGAGCAGTGTTATTCCAACCACCAAAAATGTAATTTGCTTTAAAAGGTCCGAGTTCGTCTTCTAACAGGCCCACTGCCCAACTATGAGATGCTCTACAGTCCTCCAACGTTATGAAACTTCCGTTACGTAAATTAAATGCTCCGGCCCAGAAATGGATATTTTTTATCTCAAAACTATCAACATGATCGAAGTGCAGTACTTCTGTTCTAACGCGGACCCTTACATTGGAAGAGGTGGGAATATAGTTTTGGCTTGGGTAGAGGTAAAGCGTGCTGGTGCTCGCGTCAAAGGACCATTCCTCTTCAAAATCAAGGTTCGCTAATTCCCCTGGAAGATACCCCAAGTCATGTACGTATGGGTCTTGTAACCGTAAAGCCCAAATCGTTCCAGGTTCTGGATTGTTCGGGTTACCAGTGGTCGGGTCGGTTGGGTTCGTAAAGTTGGTAGGCATCGCAGGAATCATGTAACGGTCATCCACGAACAGGCTGATAACATTTTCGACTTTCACTCCGGCAAGTAATGAGATCTCGTGCATGTCAATGACCGCTTTATAGATGTCGTTGCCGTTGTGGTTAATGACTTCCCAAGTTGCGTTAATGGGCACAGTTCCATCTATTTTTACTTGATCATTTTGACCTTCAAGAATTATCGCTGGGTTCGGTGTAGGAACGGTAAAAAAATCTGTTTCCGAATCTTGATCTATATAGTTCAATTTCCAGGCTTTAACGAACTCTGAATAACGCCCTTCCTTTACATAAATTCTTTCCCCAGAAGTAACAGCTGCAAGAGCGGTGTTAATGGTTGGATAAGGACACTGATTGCTTCCCTGGGGAATCGGGCAGTCATGTTCAGCGGGGTTAGAGAATTCGGACCGGATGTCTGTATCAACCATGGTGGCGTGGTAGTCATTAGCGCTCATGTCCTTAATTTCAAAATCTGATGTTGTTTCCATGGTGTAATAGGCAACCAGTCCAGTTTCATTTCCCTGTAATGGTCCGGTCATAGCATTGTTTATTTCTGTTTCTGTTCTGGCCACATTCCAGATGCGAAGGTCATCTATTTTGCCGAGAAACCAGTGACCTAGCTTAGAAATAGCTACAGGGTGAGGGGTTACGCCAGCAGGAACATTTCCGCTGTGCACCATTACCCCGTTGACGTAGAGACGTAGCTCAGTGTTTTCAAACGTAAAGGCAACATGATGCCAGGCATGTGGAGTGATCGCATTATCGACTACGAACCGAATTTGGGACTGGTCATCGTCGTTGCATTCATCAACTACTGTCGGGTCGCAATATCCGAACCCGTACCAGATTTGATGCGCATCGTCTATAACGATGGTGGGAGGCCTATCCTCATTATTCTTATTTTTTCCGGGTTTTAGATCATTGCCAATGATTACTTGTGTAGTTCGGGCGTCATCAGCTCTAAAAAAAACGTTGGCTTCAATAGTGAATTGTGTTGTGAGCACCGGGAAATTATTAGGGAAGAGCATTCCATCGGAAGGTGTCGGAGTTCCGTCATGCCAGTAGTTACTGCCCTGAAATGCACCTAGATCATCAAAACTATCAAAGTATAGGTGAGGGTTTTCTTGGTATATAGACCTCAAGTTTGTATCAACAATCAAAGCGTTGATTTCGACACATACCTCATTAATTAGTTCGTATCCTGCGTCGCAGGTGATTGGATCTTCGGGTTCGGGTTCGGGTTCGGGTTCGGGTTCGGGTTCGGGTTCGGGTTCGGGTTGGGGTTCAGGTTGAGGTGTGGGACTGGGTTCAGGTTGAGGTGTGGGAGTGGGGTCAGGTTGAGGTGTGGGAGTGGGGTCAGGTTGGGGTTCTTGTGGGGGTCGAGGTGTGGGAGTGGGTTCAGGTTGAGGTGAAGGAGTGGGAGTGAGAGTCGGGGTGGAAGTGGGAGAACTGACTGTCTCACTAATTTGATTGGGTGAGGTTCCACAAGCCGGTAAGAGAATTGTAACGCTAAGAAAAATCGCAACAAAGAGCTTTGTTTTTCTTCCCGTTAATTTTTTATGCATTCAAACACACTTCACTACTAGCGTATTTAATCCAAATTATGCGTTGATGTTTTTTCTTCGAAGTTGTAAAAACCACTGCAAGATTCCCCCCAGAGGGTTCAATTTGGTTATTTTGCTGTCCTTATGGCGCCTGCGAGTGTATTTGCCACTACTCCCGTCATTCGCAACGCTCGCCTAGACACCGTAAGATATGGGCACACTTCGCATAAAGGGGAAAGGGGGGAAATGGAACAACACTATCCGCTCTCAGGGTTACGAGTCCTTGAAATGGGCAGCCACACTACAACCCCATACATTGGGAAACTCTTTGTTGATGCCGGAGCTGACGTATTAAAGGTTGAATCACCACAGGGTGACCCGTTCCGAAAATGGTCGGCGTCAAAAACAAGCATTCCCGAAGATGAGGATGCCGCATGGTGGCGGTTCCTCAATGCTGGAAAACGAAGCGTCACCATTGATCTAGAGACCGAAGAAGGTAAACGACGCTTCAACAATCTCGTAGCTGAAACAGACCTTATTCTTGATGACCACATCCCTCAGGAAGCACAGCGACTCGGTATCACATTCCAAGACATACAAACAATTTCATCGTCTACGGTCCTTGCCTCACTCACCCATTTTGGAACGACGGGGCCATGGGCTAACCGGCCAGCAAACGACTTCATACTGCAGGCATTAACAGGGGCAACAGAGAATCGTGGCATCCCAGGCGAAGAACCAGCTGCATGTGGAGGAGAATTAGGTGATTTCGTAGCAGCAGCACTTAGTGCTCCCGCCATACTCGCAATCACTCTTGCATCAAAAACGACAGGGGAAGGGGCACATATTGACGTCTCCCAATATGAATCAATGATGCTCGCATTCCAAACATATCGCCCCATCTTTGATCACTTCGCTCCTAACTTTCGGCCAACCCGCCAAATAGAAATACCATCGGTAGAACCAGCTAAAGACGGGTGGGTAGGGTTCTGCACCATAACCGGCCAACAATGGCAAGACTTCTGCTCCATGATCGGAGCACATGATTGGATCGGCAACGATGACCTAACAAATTTCCATACACGAATGGAACGAAGAGAAGAAGTTTGGCCTCGCATTTGGGCATTCACGAAAGAACGAACCGTACAAGAACTCGTTGACCTCGCATCAGCATTCCGCATCCCCGTTGGACCCATCGGAACCGGCGACAAAATAGCGTCCTTCGATCACTTCGCCGAACGGAACGTATTCGTTAAAAACCCGCACGGATTCACCCAGCCACGCCCCCCATACCAGTTCGGGCAAAGCAACCTCGCTCCGCTTCGCGAAGCACCTCCACTAGGGAAACACGACGCATATAATCCAAGACCTGCAAATGTTCCGGCATTCGGAAAAAACAATGATCAACCATTAGCCGGAGTTAAAGTCGTTGACCTTTCCGCTTTCTGGGCAGGACCTGTCGCCACCAACCTCCTTCGAGTACTCGGCGCTGACCTCATCAAAATTGAATCCCATATCCGACTTGATGGCATGCGATGGGCGAGCGGACTTCCAATTCCTATGGAAGACAAACTCTGGGAATGGTCACCCGTCTACCACGGCGCCAACGCAGGGAAACGCGTCATCAACCTCGATCTCAGCACCCAGCAAGGGAAAGACATCGCCCTTCAACTTATCGCCGATGCCGACGTCATCATTGAAAACTACAGTCCCCGAGTCACCGAATCATGGGGTTTCACGTGGGAAAACATTCACGCACTCAACGACCAAGCAATTTTCGTACGCGTCCCAGCATATGGAACTGATGGACCATGGCGAGACCGAGTTGGATTTGCTATGAACATGGAACAAGTCAGCGGACTCGCGAATCGAACCGGTCATCCTGACGGTCCACCATTCGTTCCCAGAGGACCCGTTGATAGCATCGCCGGCATGCACGCAGTATTCGCTACCATTCTCGCCCTCACCGAACGCACCCGCATTGGAAAAGGACAACTCGTTGAACTGCCCCTTATCGAAGGAGCGTTACAAGCAGCAGCTGAACAAGTCGTCGAACACAGCGCATACGGTACGGTCCTTAACCGGCAAGGCAACAAAGCCCCGAATGCCTCACCACAAGGACTTTATAAAACCAGTGGGGACGATGCTTGGCTAGCCATCAGTATCCAAAACAACCAGCAATGGAAAGCCCTCACCAAACAAATCAACTCTGACCTAGAAAACTAGGATCGAGAAAAAGACACTGAAAAAATTGATGAAATAATCCGTGCTTGGGCACAAACACAAGACGCAGAAACAGCAGCAGAGTCACTCTGGAACGCAGCAATACCGGTAGCACCATGCATGCATTTCAACGACAGCGGTAAAACCACGCAACACCAACACCGAAATTTCTTACAAACCTACGAACACCCCATCACAGGACACACCCCATACTTGTCATATCCATTCCGCCTTAACGGAACACATTTACCGCTCGGTGGGCCAGCACCCATACTCGGCGAACACACAAATGAAATCCTCACTCAACTCGGTTACACACAAGAACAGTTAGAAGAACTTGAATCAAACGGTGTTATCGGCGACTGGCCGGCTGGAATCCCCAGATAAGGCACCAGCCCACACCTGAGAAGCCAAAGAAGCAATCGCATAAACAAGATAACCCACAGCAATAGGTGTCACTGAACCCGAAACAGCTCGATCAATAAACGAAGCTAAGAAAGAGCCGAGCAGCAGTGTTAAAGAACCGATAGCGGCTGCAGCAGTTCCCGCTAACGCACCCATGGGATCAAGGGCGAGACTATTTCCAGTTGGGAAAAAAGCAATATGGAACCCATTCGCGATCATAAAAAGAACAACCCACAGCACGAAAGGAGGTTTCCCACTGCTAGACAAAGCTGCTGCAAGCATTCCCGCAGACGAAACAACTAAACCCACACCGGCAAGGAACGCCATCCGCTTCGCAGTCGTCCGCTGTAAAATTCTATTTGCGATAAATGCCGCTAGTCCAAGAAAAATGCTCATCATAGAAAAGAATAAGAAGAATTTATCCCCGTAGTCATAAATGTCTTCCAACACTAATTCCGTACTTCCTAGAAATGAATAGAAAGCACCGAAACCAAAAGTGACCGCTAGCCCATATCCGAAAGTCACCCGGTTCTTCACCACCAACTTGAAACCTTCAAATACTCGACCCAACTCAAGGGATCTTTTGTTCTTAGAGTCAAGCGTTTCCTCAATCGTTAAAACCCAAATAGCGATAATGGCTGCCGGAATTAAACCAAACCCCATTGTCCAACGCCACCCACCAAGTTCAAGGAAACCCTTCCCTATAAGA
>ERZ802830.1893-NODE-1893-length-19475-cov-17.2882_pt1 | contig 19475 bp, 18 predicted proteins | sample MGYA00345654_ERZ802830 | MGnify/ENA primary metagenome ERZ802830 (study PRJEB30503, sample SAMEA104212375) | marine metagenome | biome: Westerlies Biome; feature: [SRF] surface water layer (ENVO:00010504) within the epipelagic zone...; material: water...
TCTCGGCGTCGAGGAAGATGCCGATCGTATTACGCCAGAAAGCAGATGCAGGCTCATCTGCCAGAGTCGCTTCATAGCCGTCGATGTATCGAACGACCGCGTACGCTCGATGGTTGTCATAACTCCAGTTAAGGGAGGCATTGATCTTCCACTCAGGCAATGCGCGTCGAGGTGTTACAGGGTTTTTAACATTGTATTGGCCAACTGCATCTTTCTGTCCTGCAACCTTGTATTCGTTCGCGAAGGCGCCCGCAAGAGATACGCGCCAAGCGCCATAATCGTTATCGAAAGAATACGATGCCTGGATATCAAGACCCGATATCTCTGCAGAGCTCTGGTTTACGAAATTCGGTAGAACACGCAGGATCGCACCAGCGCCCGTACGCAAAACCTGCTCGCGGTTACCTACACCCGATCCTATGGCTTCGATTATCGTTTGACCGCCATCAATAGCGGCGTTGAGAGCGGCATTGTCGTCTGCAACGATGGACAGGTAGCTCTCTCTAGAAATGATGTCTTCATAAGAATAGTTGTACCAATCCGCGTCGAGTTGAAAACCCTCGAGGGCACCACCTGCTAAGTAAGAGAAACCGACATTCCACATATCGGTTGTTTCGGGTGACAAGGAGTCATTGCCTACAGTGAGCGAGGGCTTGTAGGCAGAATTGCCATCATAGTCGGTCATATTGTGAACCGTTGTTACCGTACCAAAAAGCTGTTGGACCGACCCGACCCGGAACGAAGATCCCCACGAGGCTCGGACGGTCAACTCATCGGTAGCGCGCCAAAGCACTGTGAGCTTGGGATCTGTCGTGTCGACCCCCAACTCGTCGAAATCTTCGTATCGAACCGCTGCGTTTATGTCGATGTCCTCACCAAGCGCATACGCGACCTCACCGAAAAAGGCGGTCGTCGTTAGCTCACCCGTCCAATCGCTCGCGCCATAGACAAAATCTAGATTGCCCGAGTTCATGGTCGCATCAAACAAAACGTTGCCGGAATCGATACGGCGCTGCACACCCAGCGCCATCCCAAGGGTGTCACTCACAGAGCCGGAGATAACCGCATCGAATACATCTTGTTCAAAGACTTGATCGTCTGTTACCCGACCAAGAAGGTACTGATACAACTCGGGGGGATTCACCAGAGTTAAATCGGTCTGTGACGTGCCGTCTGGATTAATGTAGGCATTACCAAACGGATTGAAGTAGTAACAGTTACCCGCGCCAAAGTCTCCGCCAGAGCTTGCATAGGCGGCGTTGCCACTGCCGGCCGTGCCGCTAAATGGATCACAGCTGGGTCCGCCCATACCGTTAATGGCGAGTTCGAATTCTACTGACTGAGTGTCTTGCAGCTCAGTGCGCTGTCGGTTGAATACGGAGCGCGTGAACGACGCATCGAGTTCCCAGTCGTTTTGCAAATTAATCTTTGTGCCAAACTGCATGCGGTCCATAGCGTAGTCAATTTGTGAGTAGGTATCGAGTGGACGCTCACTCGTGCCTGACTGAGCAATCGTGCGGCCAATCATTCTCGTTCCGTTACGCAACGGCATCGGCACAATGCCGCGGTTGTCCGCGTCCTCGATCAAACCCAGATGATGGGTGGGGATCGTCAATGATACCGCGTTGGGGTTTAGCGAGTTATAGCGGAAAAAATCCGCGCCATTTGCGGCCATTTCAAAATACAGTTCAACATTATCTGTTAAGTCGTAGAAGCCGGTTATAAACATTTGGCGCGTTGACTCATCCCCTTGCAGCGGGAAGAACGGACCAAAGTCATAAGCGCACAGCGCATTGAAGTAATTTCCCGATCCACCGACAGTATCAAGTGCATCGGCAGCCTCACAGCTAGGATCGGCATTACCGTATGTGGTGCCCAATGGATCACGCGGGAACCCTGACGCTTCTTCACCGGGGTTCAGGCCGTTGTCTGCCCATACCGCGGTCTGAGTGGGAAACATTCGGCCAGGCTGACCTGTCGAGGATACGGATGAACCGCCGTGACGAGAATATAGATCCCCGACCGTTACCATGCCTCGAGACATAGCGCCTGCGGACATGACAATGCCACCGCGATCACCTTGCACACCAAAAATCATCGAGACATTGTTTGTGCTCCCCTCACTGACCTGTTCGATAGCAGAGTGCTCAAACTGGACGTCTAGGCCTTCAAAATCTCGCTTCGTTATAAAGTTAACAACGCCCGCGATAGCATCGGAGCCATAAAGCGCAGAGGCACCGTCTTTGACCACTTCCATGCGCTCAAGAGCAATCGTTGGCACAAGACCCTGAATGTTTACCGCAGCGTTAGAGTTACCGTCATAGTATGAAGCTACAGAACGCTTACCATTTACTAGGACCAGCGTAGATGACATGCCCAAGTTTCTTAAGTTGACCGTCATTTGGCCAAGGCCCGAACCGCCGTTGAAGGTTGCTGAGCGAGTCTCACTGCCTGATTGCCAAGGCAATGTATTGATGACTTCCGCCATGCCTTGTGCGCCGAGATCCTCGATGTCCGCTGAACTAATCACCGAAAGTGGCGATGGCGAGTTTTCGGAAGATCGTTTGATGTAAGAGCCGGTGACAACCACCTCTTCCATCTGCTCGTCTTCAGCAGCTATTACTACATTCCCGACTGAAAGGGCCCCTATCGCGCACAAGAGCGTGCTGCGAAACAGAGCCTGTTTCGTTTTCTCAAAAATCATATTTTTCCCCTGACATTTACACTCCTCTCCAGGAGCTGTTTTCCAGCGCGAGCCATAGCGTTCTCCAAGCCAAGCACTGTTAACCAAAAGTTAACACGTTCACCCAAAAAAGAAAGGCCAAATCGAATCGATGACCAATTTCGCTCTGATCGAAAAAATACAGACAGTTGGTGTTCGTGCGCAGATGCGCACTGTGAGGTTTGAAATCGAGAGGCAGCTATCCACTCCTGTTAACAGTCTTCGCTGTAGATGTGTATTTTTTGTTTACGAACCGTGAACGCAAAAGGTGATAAGAAACACTCGTTTTTCACTCTTCTAAGCGCATCTTATTAATGCCTTGGAGGTGTTGCTTCGGTGCTATCCCCTCTCCCCCTCTGCGCTACTGCACCTCCAAGGCAATCTCCACTTCCCTCGACCCCTTGCTCGCAAAACCGTACCGCGCAGGTAGCACATCGCTCTCAGCGCTTCACAGAGCGCCTTCGATTCATTAGCCAGCGCAGCAATCTCGACGAGAGATAGATGTAAAACAAAAAGCCAAACCAGAAGCCGTAGGGGTTCTGGCTGGGCGGGAGCAGATAGCTAACAGCCAGAAAGCCCAAGACAAATGCGACAACCGTGCCGAAGAATACTCCCAAGTCTTTCAACAGATTTCTAAACGTTGGTTCACTCAAACACACTACTCCAGCGGCGGGTCACGGCTTTCTTGGTTTTCACCATGGTTGCATTTGGCTCAGTCCAAGGGCTGACTAGGGTTTCATGGTTCATTTACTGTTTAGCAGATTGAATAGGCAATATGAATATTTGGGTTGATGCAGATGCTTGTCCAAAAGCGGTCAAGGCCGTGCTTTTCAAAGCTGCCGAGCGCAGACAGGTCGCGCTTACGCTGATTGCGAATCAGTACATACCGACGCCGCGCTCTAAAGTCATTCATGCCATTCAGGTGGCTCAGGGTTTCGACGAGGCGGACAACGCCATCGTCGAGCGAGTCTGCGCTGGCGACTTGGTAATCACCGCCGACATCCCCCTTGCAGCGGATGTAGTCGCTAAGGGTGGAGAAGCCCTAAACCCTCGTGGCCTGCACTACACCAAGGAGAACATCCGCGACTACTTGCAGCGGCGCAATCGCTCGGAAGAACTCAGATCAACCGGCGTTCTGTTGAACGGCCCAGCTGCGCTAGACAAGAAGGATGTGCAGGCCTTCGCCAATGCTCTGGACAGAATACTGACCAAGGCCCTGAGGAGTTAAGGGTTACGGAATTCTGTCCGCTTATGCGTTGTCGGGCGCTGTCCGCATCGCGTAAAGGACTCGGCCACTACTACAAAGGCGCCCCTCGTCAGTGAAAATCTCGATCGCGACGGTGCTTAACTGGCGCCCTCTCTTTGTCACGGTCGCCTTGGCATCGAGCCAACGCCCATGGGCTTGGCGCAAATAGGTGATCGATAAATCGGCAGTGCCTGCAGGTTCGCTACCTGGCATGGCTTTGCTAAACACCGCTGCGACTGCTGCCATATCGACCATGGAAGCCAGTATGCCGCCGTTAACGCTGCCGCCAATACCCGTTGGCGTTGTATCGCTTATTGTGAGCTTGAGATGCGCGAAGTCGTCAGCAATTTCAGCCACGGTTAATCCCATGTAGCGATGATATGGATTCTCATCGAATCGCTGAAAAAACGCCTCTCTGTCGCCCACCGGCATGATCTCATTATCCAAATTAGCCCCTTAGTTAGCCCAGCTTGATCAACATTCGCGTGGGATCTTATGCGTATATTAACGGCCAGCTCGTGCATAACGACTGCCAGTGGCTTTTGCCCGCCGTCATCGATACACTCTCGCTCCCTCAGGCTGGGTGGCAGAGTGGTTATGCAGCGGACTGCAACTCCGTTAACGCCGGTTCGATTCCGACCTCAGCCTCCATTTCCCCTCTTGTCGTCAGAAAATCGCCGTTAGCCGAGTCCGCGTTTCAATGACGTCCAAGCGGCTCGCAGATACTGCCACATGCTCCACAGCGTCATCACGGCTGCTAAGTACAGCAGAACGTAACCCATCGTCATAGCCATGGATTGGGAATCAACCGGAACCACCAGCAGCAATGTGATCGCGATCATCTGCAGCGTCGTTTTCACCTTCCCTAAATAGCTCACGGCGATGGCAACCGAATCATTCATCTCGGCCATCCATTCCCGTAATGCACTAATGACGATCTCGCGCCCCACGATGATCAAACTGGGTATCGTAAGCCAAGCGTTATGGTGATAAGTGATCAAAACGATCAATGCAGAGACCACAATCAGCTTATCTGCGACAGGGTCTAAAAACGCACCGAAGGGTGTGGTTTGGTTCAGTCGCCGCGCCAGGTAGCCGTCTAACCAATCCGTGATCGCCGCCAGCGCGAAAAGCACACCCGCTGCAAATATGCTCCAGTCTTGCTGCACCATATACAGGCCAACAAAAAAAGGAATCAACAGGATCCGTGCAATGGTAATGACGTTTGGCAAGTTCAATGGCAGTTTACTCTGGCGGTTGCGAAGTTGTTTCGAGGCGTCACAACAGAACGAACGTTGCTGCTATTCGTGCAGCGCATTGTAGATCTGGCGGGCCATGGTGCCACTTATTCCCGGCACTTTCGCCAATTCTTCGGCGCTAGCGCCTCGAATACCCGCAGGACTACCAAAATGCATCAACAGCTGACGCCGTCTTTTCGGACCAACACCGGCAATTTCCTCCAACTCGCTCTGATTGCGCTTTTTCCCACGTCTCGCGCGATGCCCGGTAATCGCAAACCTGTGTGCCTCATCCCTGATGTGTTGGAGAAGGTGAGCGGCTTCAGAGCGCCCATTAATGACAATTTCCTGTTCACCTAAGAAGTAGCGCTCGGCCCCCGAAATCCGCTCTACACCCTTGGCAATACCAAGTGTTTTGACCGAATCTACCTGTAGCTCTTGCAATACGGCGAGCGCGCGTCTCACTTGGCCTATGCCGCCATCAATGATCAGCAGATCCGGCATTTCGCCTTCGCCCTTGATTAAACGGGTATACCGACGCCGCAGCGCTTGCTCCATGGCCGCGTAGTCGTCGCCGCCAGTGATGCCGTCGATATTGAAACGTCGATACTGCGAGTTCACTGGGCCGCCTGTGTCGAAGACCACGCAGGAAGCGACCGTCGCCTCGCCCATCGTGTGACTGATGTCGAAACACTCGAGGCGCTGGGGTAACTCTTCGAGACCGACCGCGTCCTGTAAGTCCTGAAACCTCGCCAGCATGTGGCTTTTGCCGGCTAAATGACTGCGAAGGTTGAGCTGGGCATTATCCTTGGCCAGCGACAACCAGCGCGCGCGCTGGCCGCGAACATCTTGTGTGAGCTGCACAGCGCGACCGGATTTTTCGTTGAGCGCCTGGTGCAGCGCATCAAAGTCCGACGACAGATCGCTAACCAATATGGACTTGGGAATTTCGCGTTGTACCGAAGCAAAGTAATACTGCGCCACAAACGCCTGCATAAACTCTCCCGGACTAAGCGACAGGTCATTTTTGTTGTAATAGGTGCGTTGACCTAATACTCGGCCTGCCCGCACAAAAATTCCCTGTACACAGTTTTGTCCTGCTTCTTCAGCGTATCCAAACACATCCACATCACCTGCCGCACCATGCACGTATTGACGCTCTTGCAGTTTCCGCAGCTGGGAAATTTGGTCTCTATATTTGGCCGCTCGTTCGTAGTCCATGGCGGCTGCCGACGCTTCCATTTTTTTCTTGAACTGATCGAGAACGTCGATGCTCTTGCCCTGCAGAAACAATATCGCCAAATCAACGTCCTCGGCGTACTCCTCCTCAGAGACCAGCCCGACACAGGGTGCGCTGCAGCGCTGGATTTGGTGTTGTAGGCAGGGCCGAGATCGATTCTTGAAGTAGCTCTCGTCGCACTGACGAATTTGAAAGAGCTTCTGTAGGACATTGAGGCTATCTCGTACTGCTGCAGCAGAAGGAAAGGGCCCAAAGTACTTGCCGGCCCCTTTCTTCAGCCCGCGGTGAAAGGCAAGCCGCGGGTAGGTGGACTGCGTTGATAAGTGCACAAATGGATAGGATTTATCGTCTCGCAATAAAATGTTGTAGGGCGGGCGATCTGTCTTGATCAAATTTTGCTCAAGCAGCAACGCCTCTGTTTCGCTCTTGGTAACCGTCGTCTCAATGCGGTGTATTTTCGCCACCATGGCCATGGTTTTCGTCGCTAATCCCGACGCACGAAAATAGCTCGAGACACGGTTTTTTAGGTTACGCGCCTTACCCACGTACAGTACCTTGCCTTGGTTATCGAACATTCGATACACACCCGGCTTTCGTGTCAGGTTTTTTAAAAATTGTTCCGCATCAAAGACAGCATCACTCATGCAGCGACTATAACGACGGGCAGGCTCCCAGACCACAGAAGGCCGCGCGGAGACCAAGAAGCGGCACGGAGAAATAGCGACTTAGTAAGTCCTAATTAGAGTCTCAGTAGTGACTCGGCACTGCCTAAGACAGCGTCAAGCATCTCTTGCGTAAGGCGCTTGGTATTCACATTGAGCCGACTTGGGTGAAAACTCGTTAACAAGAAAAGATTTTTTTGCACCTGAATGTGCAGGCCATGGGCAAAGGGTTTTGACGGTAGCTTGAAAAACCGATCCAGAGCTTCGTAGGCATCGCGCCCCAAACAGAGAATCACGCGGTTGTTTGCACGACGGCTAGGAGCAAAGTCCAATAGCTCCTTAGAGAGAAATTTTTCGCAGTTACGTTTTTCTTGGCTCACCGGACGATTGGCCGGTGGAACACATTTAACGATATTGGTGATCACCGTACTGCGTAAGCGAGCGCGTTCCGGCATCTGGTGAGAGGCAAAGCCGAACCGATGCAGACTCTTGAACAAAAAGGCACCGCTAGCGTCACCCACAAACCCTTTGCCGGTGCGGCCAGCTCCCGCCAAACCCGGCGCCAAACCAACGACCATTAAGCGTGGCCGCATCGAACCCCAGAGGGGCACAGGGGCGCACCAGTAGTCGGGATGCCGATCTTTCAGCTGCGCTTGGTACTTCACCAAACGGCTGCAGTCTCGACAGGAAATGACATCAGACGGCTCGCGAGGGCTTATAAGACTCATGCCCCAGTCTAGGGCCAATGGGTCTTCCTTAGAATGGGTCTTACTTAGAAAGCCTGTGCCATTTGCGTGCTATGCGTGCTTGTCGTTGCCGCCGATCCCCAGCGTTGCCGCCAACGCCTCGTGACTCTGCACCCGAACCGCTAAGGGTCCTTTGCGCCTTGGCAATACTGCGACCTCTTCACCAGTAGAGGTTTCACGAAGGCCTAATTCAATCACGTTATGCCAGACCGCTAGCAAGGTCAGCTGGACATCACTTTTTACGCCAAGCTTTTCAAAAACACGATAGCGGTAGCTGTTAACTGTTTTCGCGGACAAGTTGAGTGCATCAGCAATCGCATTAGGACTTTTACAGCCCAACACCATGAGCATTATTTGCACTTCGCGCACCGACAACAGCTGGAATGGATTGTCAGAAAGGTCGCCATAGGCATAACGTGCCAAATCGTGTGCTATGGCTTGCGAGATGTATCGTCGGCCAAAGCGTATTTTGTACAGCGCTTTCTCGAATTCCTGCGGGTCAATGTCTTTGCCTAAATATCCGTCTATGCCGGCACGCATAGCGTGCAAGGGCATTGGCTGTGTGGTCCAGTTCGTTAGGGCCACGACCCGAGTTCCCAAGTGCATGCGTTGGATACGTCGCAGCACTTCGAATCCAGACATGTCAGGCATGCCCATTTCAAGTAGCAGTATGTCCGGTGTGTACTCGGCAACGTAGTCCACGGCGGCACCGGCGGTGTCCACCTCTGCGGCCAAGGTAAACCCGCCAATCGCATCAATCAGTTTCACCATTCCAGCTCGGAAAAGGCTGTGATGATCAGCCAGCAGTATGCTCGTCATAACGAACGTCCCGTTACTAATAGGACAATCGAAGATAGGCGCCATTTCAGGCTGATTCAAACGGTTAGAATCACTATGGCTAAATTCTTACAAAATTTTGCGAATCCGCCCCCACTTTTTTCAGCAATTCCCCTGCATATGGGCTGGCAACTGCAGCCGATGTGCTTGGGCACCGCGCATAACACCAAGATCCGCGCTATGAGAAGGCCTGTAGCCCTGTTTGCGCCCGGCCCAATATAAGGGCGTGAATGTCGTGAGTTCCCTCATAGGTATTCACCGTTTCGAGGTTCATCACGTGGCGAATTACAGGGTACTCATCCGATATACCGTTACCGCCATGCATGTCGCGAGCCACTCGGGCTACGTCTAGGGCCTTGCCACAATTGTTGCGCTTCATCAGCGAAATGTTTTCGATCGGCAGCGTGCCTTCATCAAACATTCTGCCCATGCGTAGGCACCCTTGCAGGCCCAAGGCGATCTCGGTCTGCATATCAGCGAGCTTTTTTTGCACCAGTTGATTCGCCGCCAAAGGACGGCCAAATTGGGTCCGCTCCAGGGTGTATGTGCGTGCCGCGTGCCAGCAGGCCTCCGCTGCGCCCATGGCGCCCCAGGCGATGCCATAACGAGCGCGGTTCAGACACCCAAACGGACCGGCCAAACCTTTGACGTTGGGCAACAAATTTTCTTCCGGCACGAACACGTCTTCCAGCACGATTTGACCGGTGACCGAAGCTCGCAAGCTCATTTTGCCTTCAATTTTTGGTGTACTAAATCCATCGAATGCCCGCTCGACGATGAAGCCTCGTATCTCTCCATCAAGCTTGGCCCAAACCACCGCCAAATCAGCGATAGGCGAATTGGTGATCCACATCTTGGCGCCGTTCATCACAAACCCACCGTCGACGCGCTTGGCATTGGTCACCATGCTGCTGGGGTCAGATCCGTGATCCGGTTCGGTCAAGCCGAAGCAGCCCACCCACTCGCCTGTTGCAAGTTTGGGTAGATACTTTTCGCGCTGTTGTTCGTTGCCAAACGCATGAATGGGGTGCATTACCAAGGAGGACTGCACACTCATGGCAGATCGATAACCAGAATCCACGCGCTCCACCTCGCGAGCCATGATGCCGTAAGCGACATAATTGACGTTCGCGCAGCCGTATTTTTCTGGCAACGTTGCCCCAAGCATCCCCATCGCACCGAATTCGTTCATGATTTCGCGATCAAACTGCTCATGGCGAAACGCATTGCGCACCCGGCTCAACAGCTTGTCCTGAGCGTAGTCACGAGCAGAACTTTGGATCATTCTTTCTTCTTCGGTGAATTGATCTTGCAGTTGGAACGGATCGTCCCAGGCGAACGGTGCTTTGTCGTTACTCATGCGTGCTCTCTCAAATTTGAGCCGCAAGGCTAATGCAGGCGCTCGGCGACTGCAATGAAATGCCCATCGGGCAAGGTTGTGCCCAAGTTTTTGATCGCATGCTCTATGACCTCGCTTCGACGAGGCTCACCTGCCGCGTTATAGTGCGCCCTCTCATTCTTAGGACACCCGCATGAATATTGCTGCGACACTGCCGCCGGCCATGGATGAAGATACGCTAGAACAGCTCATAGACGTGGTCAGGAAATTCGTTAACGAAAGACTGATCCCGCTCGAAGCGCAGATCGCTGAAGAAGATAGGATCCCAGAAGAGATCGTCCAAGAGATGCGCGACATGGGCCTATTTGGCCTCACCATCCCACAACAGTATGGCGGCATAGGACTCAATACCTACGAGGAGTGCCGCGTCGTGATGGAGCTTGGACGCACCTCGCCGGCCTTTCGATCGATTTTTGGCACCAATAACGGCATCGGCTCCCAGGGCCTTGTCATGGACGGCACCGAAGAGCAGAAAGCCTACTTTCTGCCTAAATTTGCCAGCGGCGAGATCATTGGCTCGTTTGCACTGACAGAGCCTGATGCTGGTTCCGATGCAGGATCACTGACAACCAGGGCCGTACGCGACGGTGACGACTTCGTGCTCAACGGCACGAAGCGGTACATCACAAATGCGCCCAGTGCACAACTCTTCACGGTGTTCGCGCGCACGGATCAAGGCGCGCCGGGGGCCAAGGGTGTGAGCGCATTTTTGGTAGATGCGAATACACCAGGCATCACCCTAGGGGCACCGAATGCAAAGATGGGGCAGAAAGGCGCACACGTGTGCGACGTGATCTTCGAAGACTGTCGCGTCCCCGCCGACCGCTTGCTAGGTGGACCTGAGAAACTCAACAAGGGCTTTCAAAGCGCGATGAAAACCTTAGACCGAGGAAGAATCCATATCAGCGCGCTATCTGTTGGCTGCGCAGACCGGCTCATTGATTTATGCCTTGGCTATGGCAAGGAACGCAAACAATTCGGACAACCGATTGCTGAGTTTCAATTGTTACAGGGGATGATCGCGGACTGTAAGGCCGAAAGCTATGCCGCTCGCTGCATGGTGCTGGATACCGCCCAACGACGTGATGCTGGTGAAGCGGTCAACACCCTAGCCTCTTGCTGCAAGCTCTTTGCCACTGAGATGGTAGGGCGCGTTGCCGACAAAGCGGTGCAATTTCATGGAGGGGCTGGGTATATGGAAGAGTATGCCGTTGCACGATTCTACAAAGACGTGCGGCTGTTTCGTATCTACGAAGGCACCAGCCAAATTCAGCAGACAATTATTGCACGCAATCTGCTGCGTGACTTCGACGGCTAGACCACCTTGGTGGGCCAGCCTTGCTTTAAGCAGCGGTGCCCACTAAGAGGCGGGCACTGTTGATTTGATCTCGCAACAATTTAGCTGCGCGGCCGGCTTGTTCGCCAAAATCAGGCCCGGAACCTGCGTAGATGATACCTCGGGAGCTTGAGATACAAAGGCCAGCCCCGCTGGAATCCAGCCCCGCTTTAATGACAGCCTTCACATCACCGCCCTGTGCACCCACACCGGGCACCAAAAGAGGCATGTCACCAACACACTCCCGCACCTGCCCGAGCTCCTCTGGATAAGTTGCGCCAGTCACCAACATACATTGATCGTTCTCATCCCACTGGTGAACCTGCTGAGCGACTGACAGATACAGAGGTTTGCCACTCACTTTGATACCCTGAATCCAGTCGCTGCCCGGATTGCTCGTGCGACACAGCACGATCACCCCTCGGTCAGCGTACTCGAAATACGGTGCGAGGCTCTCGTGACCAAGGTAAGGGTTCACCGTGACTGCATCGGCTGCATAACGTTCAAATGCCTCTTTGGCATATTGCGTCGCGGTACTACCCACATCGCCTCGCTTGGCATCAAGGATGACCGGTATTTCAGGATATCGATCTTGGATATAGCTGATTAGCCTTGCCAATTGCTCCTCAGCACCAGCCGCCGCGAAGTGGGCCGCCTGAGGTTTAAATGCACATACGTAAGGGGCCGTGGCATCAACAATTCGGGTGCCGAAAGCGAAACACGGTTCTTTCTCGGCACGAAGATGTTCAGGTAGCTTTTCCGGTTCAGGGTCGATGCCGACGCAAACCAGTGAGTTTTGCGTTTGCCAAACGTCTTGCAGGCGTTGATGAAAGCTCACGCGGCAGGTCCTGACTGGGCTTGCTGCATCATTACCGCGCGCATTTCCGGGTCCTGCATAACCCGCTCGATGGTTTCGACAATCGTTTGGGTTTGGCTATCGACTTCGACATTCACCCTGTCACCTAGTGCTAACCCACCCAGCGTCGTGCGTTCAATCGTCTCAGGAATCAAACTGATGGAAAATGTGCTCGCCTCTCGATCAACCGAAGACACGGTAATGCTCGCTCCGTCGACGCCAACATAACCCTTATGCAATACAAATTTCATCCACTGCGGATCAAGATCAAAGGTCAGCACGCGATCATGGCCCTCATTGCGCAGCCGACTAAGCGACGCGGTGGCGGTTACATGGCCAGATACGATATGCCCGCCAACCTCATCCCCCACTTTAAACGAACGCTCAACGTTAACCTGTGTCCCAACAACGACGTCACCTAAATTCGTTGTCTTGAGACTCTCCTTAATAATGTCGAAACAGACGGCGCCACTGTCGCTCGTCCGGGTTACGGTGAGACAGGTACCGTTCACCGCCACCGATGCGCCTAGCTCAATACCGTTAGCTAAATCACCCATGGCCAGCTCGATTCGGGTCAAATCGACCTCTGATTCCACCCCTACTACCGTTACCAGTCCTTGCACAATTCCAGTGAACACGACGCGCCTCCTAAATTTTTGCAAAAAAAAGCCGGTCTGTGACCGGCTTTACCACGATCAACCTATAGCAATCGATTAGCCGGCTGCCGCCAGCTGCCTTAAGCGGGCGGTTTCACGATCAATAAAGGTAATCCATTGCCCACAAACACGCTGGTTTGCTTTGTCATCTTCGCGCCGAGCAACACGACGACACTGAACGAAGGAATCTCTTGCAGCGGTTAACTTATCTAAGTTGTACTGACACATGCCCTTGACGATATGCACCGATTGCACTTTGCGCAGGCCGCCTTTATCAAGCGCACCCGTGGCAGAATCCACGCAGCGATCATACTGATCGTCTTCCAAGTACAGATAAGAAAGCCGCTCATAGATCTTTCCGTCGTCCGCCAGTTTAGCCGCTTCTTCAAAGGCCTCGATAGCGTTGTCTACTTCCTGAGCCAGTTGCCATGCCTGACCAAGCGACTGTAGCGTTGTTGATTCTCTCTCGATTGCTTCAGCTTGGAAGCCAGCTACCAGCACTTTGGCAGCGCGATAGGGTACTTCCTCTTGCATCAGCAGCCCCGCCAAATTGGTAAAGTCTGTTTTCTTCTCAAGAAAACCCGCGGTATATGCGGCTTCCAAAGAATACATTTGCTCTTTCTCGTAGCCCTCTTGACCGTAAACACCCGCTAGCCTTACCCAATGCTCGCGTTTTGGAAATTTCTCAACCATCACTTTTAACGTTTCAATGACGTTTGGCCAATCTTCCTTTTCGAAGTATAGGAACGTCAGCAAGCTCCACTGCTGTTCTTTTACCGTCGTGCCTCGTTCTTCAGCAATTTGGATACCCAGTTCCATCTGCTCAATGGCTTTGTCGTAATCCTTCATCTGGTAATAGACAGTGGCCATAAAAAAGCGCGGGTCTGCAGACGGGTTTTGCGCCTTGGAGATCCATATCTCCATATATTTCAGCGCGTCGTTATAGTTCTCTTGCACATAGCTCAGTTGCGCAACGGTATACAGCGTTGTTGTCTCTAAACCTTCAGGAATTTTCTCGCCCTGGGATACAACAATTTTGTACTCACGCAGCGCGCCGTTGTAATCCTCTTTCAGGTAGTAGATGTAACCCAACATGTTGTGCAGGTTCGCGATTTCGTTTTCGTTGTAACGTCTTGATCGCTGCAGCGCTTCTTGGATTTCTAGCAAGGCGCCATCAAGGTCTTTGGCGTCGATGAGCTCTTGGCCCTTACCTAGTTTTTTGTAGACTGCCTCACTGAGCGATGGCACGCGGCGGGTTTTCTGTTTTTTCGCCGGGGCTTCTTCAGCCATTGCCTGAGCGGTGCTCAGCTGACCCGCGATATCGCTGAATGGACTGGCTAACCCTAATAGTGCCAAGGCCATAACCGCCAAGCTTGTCGCGCGTAGTTTGCTCCATTGTGCCATGGACATCTCAGGCGACTGTTGTTTGATCTTTGTTATATCGGTCATCGCTCAAGCAACTCCTGATGTTTAATCTGCCATCTCGAAAGTAATACGTGTCTTGACGCCAGCAACGTCAATCGCCTCACCATTTACGACCTTGGGCTTGTACTTATATTTGAGCGCAGCATTGATGGCCGCTCTGTTGAATATGCCCGGTGGTTTTGCGTCGATTACGACCGGATCCCTGACGGCACCGGTTTTGGTCACGATGTACTCAAGTATGACGTACCCTTCGATACCCCTTGTTTGGGCTCGCCGAGGGTATTGTGGGTTCACCTTAACAATCGGCAAATATTCACCGTCCGAACTAAAGCCCCCGCCCTCGACTGAGAGATTTACATCCACATTGACCGAGCCGATATCAACACCTTGAGATATATCAGATGTCTCAAAATCGGGTTTTGGCATATCGGGTGGCGGCTCATCGGGTGGCGGCGGTGGTTTGGGTTTACGCTGCTTGGTCTCGACATCCTGATCTTCCTGCAAGCGCACAAAGTCGAGTAGCTTGCCCTTCACCCCTTCATCTAGATTTGCTTCATTGGTTGCGATGATGGCCTGCATCAAGAAGAACAACGCGAATGTAACAAGTGCTCCAAGGCCAACGCCTATCGCATAACGAGCGACCATAGTACTACCTGCCTAATTATTTTCGGTTGAAATGGCCACTTCGCGCATTCCTGCAGCGCGAGCAGCGTTAAGAACAACCATGAGCTTTTCATTGGTCGATGCACGATCCGCTTGTACAACCAATCCGCCCTTAGGATTTTCCGCATGCAGGCGCTCGATATGCGATCGCACCGACGTCGGATCAACGCGTTTCTTGTCTATCCAGATATCGCCACCAGGGCTGATTGCTACGAGCAAGGCGACGGTCGGCTTTTGCTCTGACGTCAGCGCGTCGGGGCGAAGGACGTCAATACCTGCCTGCTTAATAAAGGTCGCTGTAACGATAAAGAAGATCAACATGATGAACACCACGTCCAACATTGGCGTCAAGTTGATATCCGCCTCTTCCTCGCTTCTTGAAATGCGCCGCATCTTCTTGCGCATGAGTATTCTCCTGTGCCCTCGACCTAGTGGTCTAGAGTGAGTTGATCTTCAAAAAGCTCAGTCTCGTATTCGACCTTGCGTTTCAGATAGGTTGTGCCAACTAAGCCCGACAGTGAGGCGATCATTCCCGACATGGTGGGAATTGTTGCCATAGACACACCCGCCGCCATCGAGCGGGCATTGCCGCCCTGTGTCGCCATGGCGTCAAACACAGCAATCATGCCTGTAACGGTACCCAGCAATCCGAACAATGGGCACAGTGCAACGCAGGTTTCGATGATCGGCAGGCTTCCCGCGATGCGCGTGGCGCCGTCAGAAATAATGCCCTCTCGAACCTGATGCGCACTCCAAGATTTGCGCTCGCTCCGTCCTTCCCACTTAGAACTCGCCTGCAGCACCATCGTCTTATGCTCGGTTCGAAAGAACCAAATGCGCTCGAAAATTAGGCTCCACATCAGGAAGGTGATTGCGGCGATGAACCAAAGTACATCGCCTCCCATTTCCATGAACCTGATGATCGCCAAATAAGCGTCGTTAAACATTTTTCGGTTGTCTCCTTGGCCTAAGACTTATGGCTTAACCTAGGGTCTTACCCGATTTTTCAGCGTGCTCGGCAATGATCCCGGCACTCTGCTCCTCGATCACATGCACAAGACCTTTCGATCTAGCGCTCACCAAGGCGTGCAGCAGGGTAGTCGGAATGGCGACACACAAACCAAGTACTGTTGTCATAAGCGCTTTCGAGATACCGCTCGCCATTGTCTTAGGATCACCGGTACCAAACAGCGTGATCGCTTGGAAGGTTTCGATCATACCGATCACTGTTCCCAGCAGACCGGTTAGCGGTGCGACAACCGAGATCACCTGGATGATGTTGATGTACTTTGTTAGCGCCGGGGTTTCACTGAGTATCGCCTCACCCAACTTGAGTTCCAGCGTCTCTACGTCTACTTCTTTGTTTTCCTCATAAACCTTCAACACGCGGCCTAAAGGATTGTCGTCACGTGCAGTGGCGTCTTTTCTCTGCGCCGCAACTTTGTTGCCAATTAAGAAGAGGGCGACAAAACGCTCTAGCGCCAAAAGCACACCGAGGATACCGCCAAGGATAATCACAGAACCGACTTCTCCGCCCTGTCCGTCACAGAAAGGCAGGCCACACTCGCCGATGGCGGCGATGGGCGAACCGATTCGTTCGCCAAGCGTTGCAGCCTGGATGAGCAGTGCAAGCAATGAGCCACGAGTTGGGTCCACAGAGAACTCAACGACCTCACCGGGCGCTGCTTCCTGCAGATCTTCTGCAGTCGATACATGTCGGCCGGTAGGCTGTCGAGGTAGCTCAACGATAGACTGACTGTCGGCGTCCCACTGTAGGTACTCTCCCTCACCGATCAACGCAAAAGAACCCACGCGCACGATTTCAGTCGGTACCTTATCGCCGGAGAGCTTGGTGATCGTCCCGGGGTATTTAGAGATCTTGCCGGACTCGGTCATCTCGCGCTGCAGTTCGAACCAAAGGCTCTCCATCTCATCGATGGTTGCAAGCTGGCTAGAGGTACCCATTTTCTTGGCTAACTCGCCCATCCAGTCACCACGATTCGCGTACTGGCTTGAGATAATGGATCCTTCGAAACCGCCCCGCGTGTCGCCGGCTACCTGCTGAAGCACACCAAAGAGCTCACGCAAGCTACCGAGGCGCTTGTCTAACTGCTCGGTTAAATCACCGATACGGATTTCATTTTCTTCGAATTGGGTCTCTAACCGGTCTGATCGTCGCTGCTCCCGACGGCGTTCCGCCTCGGCCTCTTGCAGCAGACGCGCTTGTTGCGCCTTCTCGTTAGCGAAACGCTGCTCGCGAGCCGTATTTTCTCGAGATTCCACAACCCGGCGAGCCTGTACATTTTCTAGCAGCTCGTCTAGGGAACTGGCTTCATTGACCACCAAATCACCCGCAGGAGTTGCACCCTCCTCTGCCATGCTCACAGGAGCAAAGGTTGTTGCGCCCAGTGCTAGCGTGGCTGCCGCAAGCAGCTTCATCTTGTTCAATAGCTGTAACGTGTCATTGATCATTGTGCTGCTCCCGCTCCTACTACTGGCAAGCTCAGCATGTCGATTGACGCTTGCTGGCGAGCCATACGAATACCTTGCCGAACTGAGGCTTGGTAAGAATTATCAACAGGCTCATATTGACGAGTTGTTGGATTGAACATACCTGTCTCTTCGCCGTCAGGTGTTTGATAAACCAGAGCAATTCGACCCACCTTTAAGATGTCGACCTTTCGCTCAACGCCATTGATGGGAATAGAAGAAGAGTAGGTTTCCATTGTGCGGCCATACTCGTTCTCAATCTGGAAGGCTCTGAACACTTGGGAGAACTTCTCAGAAACCGCCACATCGGCTCGATCCATCATCTCGCGCAGACGCTCAACCCGGCCGCGACGCTCGTCCAGTAGGAACGGTGCATCTAACTCTACAAATTGCTCTAAGCCGTCGATCATGCGCAGCATGAGCGGCGTGATTTGTCGCTCAATCACCGTTACTTCGTCGATGGAACGTGCCAGCTGCTCCATTTCGCGCTCTTGGTTGCCAATTTGCTTCTCAAGCTGTCGGTTGTAGACACGAAGTCCTTCCACCTCTTTGAGTACTGTTTTGTACTCATTCAGCAGCTGGCGCGTCTCTTCTGTGAGATCGTCAATCTTGGCCTGCGAACGCTTCGCCTGCGCGTTCATCTGCTCGGCGGCCTGAAAAACATCGCTCAACGTAGCGCCTAGCGCCGACGATCCGGAAAATACGGCCGCACTGGTCAACAGCGCTAGCGACAGCTTTTGCATGTGTTTTTTCATTAGTACTTCCTACTGGAATCCCTGGTTTCTTTATGGCTGAACTTTCCCTAGGTGCCGCACTCAGCAGCTCCTAAAAATTTGTTCTTATGCCAGTTTTTTTGCCGAAGCAAATTGAGACGTAGCTCTCTGTGTGACTCATTTCTGGCGGGTAAATCCTTCAACTTTCACCCGATTTGCCTGAAAGAGCCTATGCAGCTAAAGCGACAGCGGCCTCCCCGCCTTGTCCGGCACGAAGAATCAACAACAGACACGATATTGTCAATACTACTTGCCCTGCAGACACCCGGTTCCGACGAAAAAAGTGGCTTTCTCGCCGATTGCGGACGGCGAAGCACACTTCGCCTCGCCAACGTCAGATACTTACCCCCTCGACAACAGCCCAGTGCTTAAGGCCGAGGACAAAATAGGCCCGCTATCTGTCTCACAGATGCTCGCCAAAATGCGCCAACGTTCGCTCTAGGGCGAGTCCCGCTGCCGGCTCGTTGTAACTGCCTCGATGGTCGCAGTTGAAACCGTGATCCGCAGCATAAACGTGCACCGGTACATTCGGGTTCGCTGTCTTGATTTTTTCGACATCCGTCATAGGAATGTGCGCATCTAGTTCACCGAAGTGCATGATGAGAGGACACTGGGGTTGGTTGTCCAAAACACCGGCAATACCGCCTCCGTAATAACTGGATGCCGCAGTAACGCCATTTAACTGACATGCGCTAAGGTAAGTTAATAACCCACCGAAGCAGTAACCAACCACACCGACAGGCCCTTGCGTTGCAGCATGGTCAACAACCGCCTGTAGGTCTTTCATCGTTTGCGCCATTTCAAGGCCTTGAAAGGCCAGCTCTATACCCTTGCCCATATCAGCGTCGGTATAGCCCAATTCGATGTCGCGCTCGATTCGGTCAAATAGCGCCGGCGCAATCGCCAGATATCCTTGGTCTGCATAGCCATCCGCTACCTCACGGATGTGTTCATTGACACCAAAAATCTCCTGAATGACCACCACCACGCCCTTGCTCTGGCTTGCTGGTGTGCTGCGGTAAGCGCCGAGTTCAAATCCGTCCTGCATCGTGATACTGATCTGATCGCCCATTCCTCTTCTCCTGTAGTGGTTTGTCATTTGTACCGGCTGCGCTGAGCCCTCTCTCCAAACACCCGATCTTGACTACTTGACGCTCTTCAGCCGCTCTTTGGTGGCCGAGTATGC
>ERZ802830.1895-NODE-1895-length-19464-cov-7.00021_pt1 | contig 19464 bp, 19 predicted proteins | sample MGYA00345654_ERZ802830 | MGnify/ENA primary metagenome ERZ802830 (study PRJEB30503, sample SAMEA104212375) | marine metagenome | biome: Westerlies Biome; feature: [SRF] surface water layer (ENVO:00010504) within the epipelagic zone...; material: water...
TAAATTTAATATTGTTATCAGCAAATAATTAATAATTTAAACTCTTTTAAAGGGCCTAAAATGAGGCCTTTTTTTTTGACTAGGATTTCATCTTTTCAAGGAATTTTGAAACATATACAAAATCATAAAGCTCCTTAACCTTTACATTTAGTATCTCATCTTTATTCCCTTCCCATTTTTTAATACCGTCATCAATAAATAGTATGTTATCCCCTATCTCAAGTACAGAGTTCATATCATGAGTAATAACAATTGTTGTCATTTGGTACTCAACAGTAATTTCCTTTATAAGTTCATCAATTAATATAGCAGTAACTGGATCTAAACCAGAATTTGGTTCATCACAAAATAAATATTTGGGCTGCATAGAAATAGCTCTTGCAATTGCCACTCTTTTCTGCATTCCTCCGCTAAGCTCAGATGGATACAAAGAGTTTTTATTTATAATATCTACTCTTTTTAAACAAAAATTGACTCTTTCTGATATTTCAGCATTAGTCATTTGAGTAAACATTCTTAATGGGAAAGCAACATTTTCTTCAACCGAAAAAGAATCAAAAAGAGCGCTTCCCTGAAATAACATACCTATTTCTTTCCTAACTTCTTTCTTTTCTTTTGGCTTGAGTTTTAAAAAATTTCTATCATTATAGAAAACCTCTCCTTTATCAGGTTCGAATAAACCAACAATACACTTTGTTAAAACAGATTTGCCAGAACCACTCTTACCGATTATAAGGTTGGTTTTTCCTTTTTCAAATTCAAAAGAAATATCTTTTAATATTTCAATACCTGAGAATGATTTAAATATATTTTTAACCCGAATCAAATTAACATTAGTTGAGTTAATATATAATTGGCAAATAAAATGAAAATACTGCTGTAGACTACAGCATTGGTACTGGCCTTTCCAACTTCTAAAGCTCCTCCCTTAAGATAATATCCAAAGTAACTTGAAATACTAGTGATTAAAAATGCAAAAACAATCGTCTTTGTTAAAGCATATCTTATGAAAATAAAGTTATCTTCTGAGAATGCTCTAATTCCTAATATATATTGCTTAACTGGGATAATTTCAGTGAAATAGCAAACTAAACCCCCTCCAAGAAAGCCGAAAAAAATACTATACATTATTACTATAGGGAATATAAATAAAGAAGCAATTATTTTAGGTCCAATTAGAAATCCGATAGAATTTACTCCCATAACTTCAAGAGCATCAATTTGTTCTGTAACTTTCATAGTTCCTAACTCTGAAGCAATATTTGACCCAACTTTCCCAGCTAATATTAAAGAAATAATTGTAGGACAAAATTCTAGTAACATAGATTGTTTAACAGTAAAACCAACTGTGTAATCTGGAATCCAAGCAGACTCAATTGCAGTTGCTGTTTGAATTACTAAAACAGCTCCCATAAAAGCTGACATCAAGGAAACTATGAAAAGTGATTTAACGCCTAATTGAATGACCTCATCTAAAAATCTTTTCCAATAAACACTAAATTTTTCTGGCTTCAGAAAAATATAGTACAGCATCAAAACATATTTACCAAAACTCTTAATCATAGTATTTATTAATAACCAAAATAAACAATAATAATTGTGAATACATAAATGCAATGATTAATTTTAAAAGAATTAAAATTTAAATGAGACAATTATATTCTTTTATGTGTGCTATCTTACTATTTTTAATTTTTTCTAGCTGTAACATATTAAAGAAAAAGAAAAATTGTGATTGCCCAGAGTGGAGTAATTTAATTGAAAAGCAATTCATTAATGAAATATTTGTAGAATCAAGCACCTAATATTGATGTTGAAATAACTTTATGTAATTTAAATGAAATGAAAAAAAAAGCAATTATTGTAAGCGGTTATTTTAATCCTATTCATAAAGGACATATAGAGTATTTTCAAAATGCCAAACAACTTGCAGAGGAGCTTTTTGTGATAGTCAATTCCGACTATCAAAGGTCTTTAAAAGGAAGTAAAGAATTTCAAGATGAGCAAGAAAGAATCTTTATTGTAAGTAATATAAAATCTGTTAATAAAGCCATTCTTTCTATTGATAAAGACAGAACAGTCTGCTCAACTATAGAAAAAATTGTAGACGAGTATGGAAATGACTATCGGCTTTCTTTTGCTAATGGAGGTGATCAAAACAATGACACTATTCCAGAAAAACCAATATGTGAAAAATTAGGAATTACCTTGGTTGATGGGTTAGGTGGGAAAATACAGTCTTCAAGTTGGCTATTGAACAAAAAATGATTTGCATAAAAGCAGAAATCCCACAAGAAATTTGTGAAACTGATGATGAATTAAAAGCGATTTATCATAGTAAGGATTCCTTTTGTATTTGGATTTTCAAAACAAAAAAAGATAGAAATAGTTTTATTGAAGAAACTGAAGGAATGCTTAAAAATGACAGAGAAAATCATTATAATTTGTTTTATGTATAATTAATTCGATTGAGTATTATCTTAAAACTACCTTTCTCTCTGCATCCAATCTTAATAAAATAAAAATCATTAAACCAAATGTTAAGATAGCTGAACCTCCCTTACTAAAAAAAGGAAGAGGAATCCCAATTACAGGTGCCAATCCTATAACCATAGCTATATTAATCATGAAATGAAAAAATAGAATTCCTGAAACACAATAACCATAAATTCTTGTAAACTTACTTCTTTGTCTTTCCGCTACCATAATCATCCTTACTAGTAAAGAAATGTATAATATTATAAATGCAATACACCCTGAAAAGCCCCATTCTTCTGCTAAAACACAAAATATAAAATCTGTATTTTGTTCTGGAACATGCTTGAATTTGTCATTACTTAAAGTTCCCTTTAAAAAACCTTTTCCAAAACTTTTACCTGATCCAACAGCAGATAAAGATTGATATATATTATACCCAGCCCCTTTTCTATCTTCTTTTACTCCAAACATAATTTGAAAACGAGTTCTATGTCTTTCTTTGAAAATAGAATCATAAACTACATTAATTCCACCTGATATTGAGAGACCAAGAATACTTATAAATATTAAACTTTTTATTTTTTGTTTTCTATATCTAGGAAGCACAAAATACCTTATAATTAAAAAAGAAAAAAGAAAGCCAATGCAAAGAATAAAACCAAAGAACAAATTTCCAGAGACAGCATTTGATCCAATAAAAAAAACAGAGTTGGATGATTTAAGAAAAATTCCTACAATAGCTATTAAAATGGTAAAAAGTCCAATTAAAAGAAAATTTCCTGACAATCCTTCTCTGTAAAGAACAAAAATAAAACAAGAAAAAACAAGCATTGTCCCAGGATCTGGTTGAATAGCAATTAAAATTGCAGGACTTACTATCAAGAAAAAAGCCTTTAACTTAGTTCTGAAATCTTGGAATTTAGAACCTAAATCGCTTAATAGTTTGGCTAAGGCCAGACTTAATCCCAGTTTAATAAACTCTGATGGTTGAATAGAAAAGCTACTAAAATAAAACCAAGACCTTGCACCTTTTATAGGATTCATGAATAAAACTATTACTAACAATAAAGTAACAATAGCATAAATAAAATAAGAACTATTCTTAATGAAATTACCATCAATAAGAAGTACGAATAGGCCTAGAAAGAAAGTTAAAATTAGCCATATTAGTTGCTTTCCGTAATTGGTATTCCATAAAAAATCTTGAGCTTCAACACCATTATAAGTACTAGAATACATTACTAAATACCCAATTAGAGAAAGTATAAAATAAAATGAAAAAAGTGGCTTGTCAACATTTTTCCAAATAGATAGGTTTCTGTACTTCATTCTAAAACTTTGTATTTTTATTCAAGATTACTTCATTTTGAATTTTATCTGCTTTAATCTTTGACTTTTCTGAAAGAAATCCATTTATATAATTTTCCATCATTAAACTAGCAATAGGAGCAGCCCATTTGCTTCCCCAAGTGCCATACTCTACATAAACTGCGATGGCTATTTTTGGTTGATTCATTGGGGCAAAAGATATAAAAACAGAGTGGTCATTAAAATTTTTGTTCTCTACGGTTCCGGTTTTTCCACAAACTTCAATACTATCAATTTGAGCATTTCTTCCAGTTCCCTTATTTACTACTTCATTCATAGCCTTGATAATAACATCAAAATGTGTAGAGTCAACACATGAATAGTGTTTAGTTTGAAATTTCTCATTGATATTTTTCTCCTCGATCTTTTTAATAATATGTGGGGTAAAATAGTATCCTTTATTTGCAATAATAGCGGCTAAATTAGCCATTTGAATAGGCGACACCCCAATTTCACCCTCTCCAATACTATTGGAATAAATGGTGCTAAATGCCCAACGTTTTTTTCCATACCATTGGTCATAAAAAGAGACGTTTGGAATAAAACCACTTTTCTCTTCTGGAAGGTCAATTCCTAAGGAACTTCCAAAACCAAATGTCTTGATTTTCTTTTCCCAATTTTTAAGTCCCTCTCTACTAATTTCAAAAATATTCTTCCCATCTCCTTTCATAATTAATCTTTTGTAAACTTGAAAAAAATATGGATTACAACTATGTTTAATAGCTTTTAGAAGATTATTAGGTCTTTCATGGTTATGGCATCCAATAATACTTTTATTACAAAAAAAGCCAGTCTTTGGAGTGATAACCCCTTCATCTAAAGCTATTAAGGCTTGAACTAGTTTAAAAATAGAACCCGGCCTATACTTATCATTATAAACAGGTCTATTAATTAATGGTTTTAAAGAATCATTTTGTTTTAATTTCTTAAATTCTTTAGAAAAATTTTTGCCAGTTAAAAGTGATGGATTATAATTTGGTGCTGATACCATTGCTAAAATTTCTCCGCTTGAAGGTTCAATTGCGACAATAGAACCAATTTTGTGAGACATTAATTCCTCTCCTAATTTTTGCAGGTTAGCATCTAAGGTAATTTGAAGACTTTTTCCAGGTTGTGCAGGAGTTTTATTAACAGTTTGAATTTTGTTTCCAGCATAATCTTTTAGGTAATTAATATTCCCCCTATGTCCTCTTAGAAATAATTCATATTGTTTTTCTAAACCAGTAATCCCTATAAAGTCATTTTTAGTATAAAAAAAATCACCAGAGTCTCTCGTATTTTGGTATTGAAATTCATCAATTCTTCTAATATACCCTAGCAAATGGGAAGCGATTGACAATGGGTATCCCCTATCAATTTTAGCTTCTGCAAATACACCCGAAATTTTTCCAATATAAGGTGATATTTTGGCATGCTCCAATTGTGTCATTGATTTGATAAAAATTGAAGGTTTATATGGGACGTTATACCCAGTACTAGCATTTTCTAAAATCTTCTTAAACTCTTGTTTACTAATGTTAAATAAATTACAAATTAAAATTGTGTCTTTTCCTTTAATAGCAATAGGTAGAATAAATAAGTCATATACGGTCTCCGCTCCCACTAAAAGTTTGTTATTTCTATCATATATAAAACCTCTAGGAGGTTGTAAATTTTCTGTTTTTAAGCTGATTTTTGCAGCTCTATGCGACCATTCGTGATTAATTACTTGAACGTAAAAAAGTCTAAAAGAAAAAATTAATCCAATTGAAATAATAATTAAAATAATTACCCATCTTCTATTTTTATAGGGGTCCATTACTTTTTATAAATAAATATATATTGAAGGAATATTAAAAATATTAGAGCTGAAAGAGTGTTGATTAAAGCTCTAAAAAGTAAAGTCAAAAAATTATTAAATGAAAATTGCTCTAAAAGAAAAAATAGTAAATGGTATGTAAAAATAGATATTCCAAAAAATAATAAAAATCTAAAAACTCCAATATTAAATAAATTTAAATCAACATCCTTTTCAATATCTTCTTTTGAGGAAATAGCATATAAAAATGTGGGTTTCAGAAAAGTAATGATTAGAAGTATTGATGTATTAAGACCTAACGTATTTCTAAAAACATCTGTTATAATTCCTAAAAAAAATGCTGCAATTAAAAGCTGAAAAACAGTAGTATTTAGCCTTTGTTTCAATATAAAGAATGTGATGATAACAGGTGAGAAAAAGGAGGAATAAGTGCCAAAATCTAAAGCATCAACAAAAAAAATTTGAATAAATATCAATCCAAAAAACCAAATTATATTTTTCAATTCAAAAATCATTTCTAATTCAAATGTTGATCTAACTCCTCTTTAAATTGATTTTTAACTACAAACCCAACTTTTATACTAGAAAAATCTTCCTCAAGTTTTACTTTAATAATTAAGGTTTGTTTTTCAATATTTTTCTTAATAGATAACGCTCTTCCAATAACTACTCCCCTTGGGAATAATCCCTCAGCTCCAGATGTTATAAAAAAATCACCTTCTTTAACATCCGTATATATGGGAATATTTTTAACATAAACATTATTGAAACTATTTTCTTCTGGAATCCAAATTAAATCTCCCCAACTATTGGATTTTTTATGAAGAATTTTTAAACCAAAATCAGGATTGATAATTGGTCTTATGGAAGCATAATTACTTGAAACATTGGTTACAATACCTAGAAGACCTTTAGTTCCAATTAACCCTGTTTTTTTTTGAACACCACTTTTTGTACCTGCATTAATGATCAAATTATTTTTATAAAATTTATATTGAGAATTAATCACACTAACTTCTTTGAATAAAAAGTTTTTTTTAAAGGTCGTATCTTTGTGTTTTATATATTTTCTTCCAACAACTATGTCCCTATTGAAAACCTGATTTTTCAAATTAGCATTTTCAACCATTAGTTGATTATTAATTTCTCTCAACGAAAAGTAAGAAGTCATTCTGTATTGAAAGTTGTAAAGTCCTGCAGAAATACTATTACTTGAACTTAAATAATTGTAATGGTGGTAATTGTTAGTAGCGCTAAATAAGAAGAATAATGCAATAAATTCTAAAAACAGAAAAAAAAGAAAATTTCTGTATTTCTGAATAAGCAGAATTATATTTCTCATTTAAATTATTCTTATTCTAAGCTTTTATTAAAAATTGATAATTATCAATGTTTTTAAGTGCAATTCCAGTTCCTCTTGCAACAGCTCTTAACGGATCTTCAGCTATATGGACAGGTAATTTAGTTTTAATTGAAATTCTTTTATCTAAACCTCTAAGCATCGATCCTCCACCAGCTAAATATATTCCAGTTTTGTAAATATCTGCAGATAGTTCGGGCGGAGTCATTTCAAGTGCACTTAAAATAGCTTCTTCAATTTTAGAAATTGACTTATCTAGAGAATGAGCAATTTCTTTATAAGAAACATGAATCTCTTTAGGAATCCCCGTCATTAAATCTCTTCCTCTTACTGCATAATCGTTTGGAGGATTATCCAAGTTGTCTATCGCGGCACCAACCTCAATTTTAATTTGCTCAGCTGTTCTTTCACCAATGAGAATATTGTGTTGTCGTCTCATATATTCTTCAATATCACTTGTAAAGTCATCTCCAGCAACTCTAATAGATTTGTCACAAACAATTCCCCCTAGGGCAATGACAGCAATTTCTGAAGTTCCTCCTCCAATATCAATAATCATGTTACCCATAGGTTCTTCAACATCTACTCCAATTCCGATGGCTGCTGCCATAGGCTCATGAATTAAATAAACTTCTTTTCCTCCAGCATGCTCTGCTGAATCTTGGACAGCTCTTTTTTCTACTTCTGTAATTCCTGATGGAATACAAATAACCATTCTCATTGTAGGTTGAATATATCTACTCCCCCCTTTCATCATTTTTATCATTCCCCTAATCATATGTTCTGCAGCTTGAAAATCTGCTATGACACCATCTTTTAAGGGGCGAATAGTCTTTATATTTTCATGGGTTTTACCATGCATTTGCTGAGCTTTTCTTCCGATAGCAATCACCTTACCCGTTGTCCTGTCCATAGCAACTATTGAAGGCTCATCTACAACAACTTTATCGTTGTTAATAATAAGTGTGTTGGCAGTTCCAAGATCAATTGCTACCTCTTGTGTAAATACATTAAATAAACCCATAAATGTAAATTTAATGTTTAAAATGTCTAATTCCAGTAAATACCATACCAATTTGATTTTTATTACAATAATCTACTGATAAATCGTCTTTAATAGAACCTCCTGGTTGAATGACAGCATTAATACCTTCTTTACCCGCAATCTCCACGCAGTCAGGAAATGGAAAAAATGCATCAGATGCCATAACAGAACCCGTGAGATCAAAATTGAATGCTTTTGCTTTATTTATTGCTTGATTCAAAGCATCAACTCTTGATGTTTGGCCTGTTCCACTAGCCAATAATTGCAAATCTTTTACTAAGACAATTGTATTTGATTTCGTATGTTTTGCTAGTTTATTGGCAAAATTTAAGTCTTCCATTTGCGAATCAGATGGCTTAGTATCAGTTTTTAATTCAAATGATGACACACTTTCTAAATAAACATCTCTTTCTTGAACTAATATTCCGTTAAGACAGGATCTTTCTATCTGATTTGGAAAGTTAATTTTATTTTGAACTAAAATAATTCTATTTTTTTTACTTTTAAGTAATTCTAAAGCCTCCAAATCATAAGATGGAGCGATTACCACTTCACAAAATAAAGTGTTTATTTTAGTTGCTGTTTCTAAGTCTATTTGATTGTTAGCAATTAAAATACCTCCAAAAGCTGAAATTGGATCGGCTTGTAAAGCTGCACCATATGCTTCTAAAAGATTAGACCTAGTTGCAAAACCACAAGCATTATTATGTTTTAAAATAGCAAAGGTTGGAGGAGCATTTGAGAAATCTTCCATTAACATTATTGCGGCATCAATATCCAATAAATTATTATAAGAAATTTGTTTGCCGTGTAACTGAGAAAAAACTTCTTCTAAATTTCCTTTAAACCATCCTTCTTGATGGGGATTTTCTCCATATCTTAATAGAGATTTACTTGGTGGGCTGAAATAATCATGAATTGCAATATCATAATTACTAGATACATAAAAAGACTCCGTAGCAAAATACTTTCTCTGCTGAAGATTGGTTGAGGGGGTTTTATTTTCTAATATTATTCTAGAAAGTTCATTATAATGTTCCTTTTTAGAAAGAACTGTAACATCACTGAAATTCTTAGCTGCAGCTCTTATTAATGAAATTCCTCCAATATCTATTTTTTCAATTATTTCTTGTTCTCCTAATCCTGACTTAACTGTCTCTTCAAATGGATATAAATCAACTACAACTAGATCAATTTGAGGTATTTCATATTCATCTAGCTGAGATTGATCTTCTTTATTGGAACTTCTATTTAGAATTCCTCCAAAAATTTTGGGATGAAGTGTTTTAACTCTTCCGCCTAAAATAGATGGGTAATTTGTTACCCCTTCAACAGGATGAACTGCAATCCCAAGATTTTCAATGTGTTTTTGAGTTCCACCAGTTGAATAAATTTTAACATTATGATTATTCAAAATAGTAACCAGTTCATCCAAGCCTTTTTTAGAGAAAACAGAAATTAAGGCACTTTTGATTTGGATTTCATCTTTCATCTTTATTTATTTCTTTATTATCAGCAATTTTAATAACTAAAAAACAATAACTAGCTTCAGAACAAGCGATGTTGATAAATAAGCTGTAATTGTTTAAAATTAGTTATCCTTTCTAATTTTTTTATACAACTTTACAGCAATAAATAAGATGATTCCAAATAATAGGAATCCTACAGTTCCGTAAAAACCATCTAATTCATTTTTAAGTACAATTATGAAAACTATTACCACTAAAAAAAGTGTTGCTAATTCGTTCCATACACGTAATTGAAAAGAACTATAAATTGATGAACCGTTTTTTTGCTTAAGATATATATAGTGACATGATAGGTGATATAAAACTAACATCAATACAAAACCTAATTTTAAATGCATATAAGGAAGACTTAGGTAAAATGGCTGTAAATAAAGCATTAAAAAACCAAAAACTAAAGTTAAAATCATAGCAGGCCATGAAATAATTTTCCAGAGTCTTTTTTGCATTATTAAATATTGTTTCCTAAATGCTTTTGAATTAATACCATGATTTAAATCAGATTCAGCATGATAAACAAAAAGTCTTACCATGTAAAAAAGCCCAGCAAACCAACTTACCATAAATATTAGATGTAAAGCTTTAAAGTAACCAAACCAGTTTATCATATTGTAAAAATATCAATTTAAACTATTGAAATGTGTCCTAATAACAAAGTAATTTTCATATATGCTTATTCCATTGTATATTCGCAAACTTTTAATAATTAGAAAGATGGCTATAATAGGAAAAATTAGAGAAAAATCTGGACTTTTAGTGACAATGGTAGGCCTCGGTCTATTTCTTTTTATAATCCCAGTAAATGACTTATTACAACAATTTTCTGGAGGAGCAAATTCAACCTTAGGAATGTTTAATAACTCTGAAATAGATGCTAATGACTGGAAGTACTACAATAGAGAAAATTTAACTAGAAACAACCTAAGAATTAACAACCTAAATTCAGGTGGAAATGGAAGTCTTACAAGTGCTGATGAAGATCAAATCAAGGTAACTTCATGGAATCAAATGATCTCTGATACTATATATCACTATGAATTAAATAAATTAGGGATTAAGGTGTCTGCAGATGAACTTAATCAAGGATTATTAAATGGTGAAAACCCCTTACCTTCTTCATTAAAAGAGCTTTTTGTAAAAAACGGCTTATATAATAAAGATTCTTTCAATATTTGGAAAACCAACAGAATCATCAATCTTCCTGATAATCCTGAATCAAAAAAAGATTTAAAAAACAATATTGAAGATCCTTTAAAAAATGAAAGAAGAATTTCTAAATACAGTTCTATGATTAAAAATGGGATTTTAGGGACTATTCAAGAAAGTAAAAGAGCTGCTAATGAAGAGAAAATAACTTCAAATATTAAGTATATATTTATCAGTTATGATGACATAAATGATACCTTAATCAATTTAGATGAAAATGAAAAGAAAAATTTCTATGACCAACATTCTAATGAGAAGATATGGGATCAAAAACAGGATTTAGTGTCATATGATTATTCTATTTTAACTTTCAAGCCTTCTTCATCTGATATTAATAACTACACTTCAAGAATGGAATCATTAAAAGAAGATTTCAAATCTTCAAAAAACGATTCTCTTTTTGTTGCCAACTATGCAGAAACTCCAATGACTGTTCAATCACCATATGGTCCAAGACCAAGCGGAAATTTCACAGGCCAGCCATATAAAGGAGGGAAATTTTCTTCATTCATAGACGAAAAAATAAAAAATGGAAAAAAGAAAGATATTATTGGACCATTTGTAAACGGTGACAAAATTCAACTTGTCAAAATTTATGAAACTGGTGATGAAGAACAAGCAAAAGTTAGACATATTTTAATAAATTCAAAAGAAGGAGATTTAGATGATGCAAAAAATAAAAAGTTAGCAGATAGTATTTTATTTGCCATAAGAAGAGATAGTAGTAAATTTAGAAGTTTAGTCTCAAAGTATTCCGATGACCCTGGATCTATTTCTAATGGAGGTGTTTATTCTTGGTTTCCAAAAGGCCAAATGGTCCCTGAATTTGAAGAATTCAGCTTTACCAAAAAAATTGGAAAATCTGGAGTTGTCAGAACTAATTATGGCTTTCATATTATTCAAGTATTAGGAAGAAAAGTAGGGTCATTCAAAAAAATTGCTATTGTTGATGAAACAATCCAAGTGAGTAAAACCACTCAAAATGAATATTACGATTCAGTGGCTTTGGCATTTTATTACAAAGCCGATTCAACAAACTTTAATAATGCAGCTGATGAATTAGGCTTTGAAGTGAAATCTTCGGGATATGTTCCACTAATATATCCTAACAGACGAAGTTCTGGACTTTATGGGCCAGCCGATCTTAATAGAAATATGAATATTTCTAGATGGGCGTTTAACAGTAATGTTGGGGATTTGCTAGAACCTGAATACATTTCTAATAATCAATTGGTTTTAGCAGTTTTAAAAGAAAAGATTATAGCTGATGAAATTTCTTTTAATAATCTAGGTTCTCTTATGGAGCCAATGGTGAAAAATTATTTAAAAGCCAATTACTATAAAAATAAATTTTCAAGTAAAATTGCTCAAATTAAATCCATTGATAGTATTTCGATTTTATTAAATATGGATGTTGTTAATAAATTGGTTAAATATAGTGATGCTAACATTGGCAATAATACCCAAGAGCTAGCAGAACCCAAAGTGATGGCATATATTTTTAATTTGTCTGCCAACGAAATTTCACCAATCATTGAAGGTAAAAAAGGAATTTATATCATTCAAAATATTAGTTTAAATAACAATGCTATTGTTGATGAAAGCTCTATTATTCAAAAAGCTGAAATTCAGCAAAAAGAAATGAGGTCACAAATTGAACAAGGTTATTATCCAGCACTATATAATTCTTACAATGTCAGAGATGATAGAGCAAAAAATATGATTATGAGTAATTAATTCAAAAATTGCTTTAATTTTTCTAAACTTCTATATTGTAATGCTTCTGCAACATGTTCAGTCTTAATCGATAAGCAGACATTCAAATCTGCTATGGTCCTTGATATTTTTTTAATTCTATTAAAACTTCTTGCAGATATATTTAAACTTTCAGATGCAGATCTTAAAAAATTTAATGTTTTAGCATCAAAATCACAATATTTATTTATCTCGTGATTTTCTAGATGAGCATTAATTTTTCCCTGTCTTTTATATTGAAAGTCCCTTGCTTTCTTAACCCTATATTTGATTGTTTTACTGTCTTCTTCTGCCCTATTAAACTTTGTCAATTTATTTATTGATACAGCTTCAACCTCAATCTGCAAATCGATTCTATCTAGCAATGGCTGGCTTAATTTTGAAAGATATTGCTGAACTTTAAAGAAAGACTGTTTAGAATTTAAATTATCGAAATAGTTTCCATTTGGCGTGGGATTCATAGCAGCAACTAACATTAAGTTTGAAGGGAAGTTTACACTACCTGCAGCTCTTGAAATTGTAACTACTCCATCTTCAAGTGGTTGTCTTAAAACTTCTAAAACACGTCTTTTAAATTCCGGAAGCTCATCTAGAAAAAGAACACCATTATGTGCCAACGAAATTTCTCCAGGTTTGGGGTTGGTGCCCCCACCTACGAGAGCCACATCAGAAATTGTATGATGAGGACTTCTAAATGGCGGTTTATAAATTAATTTATTCTTTTGATTAAACTTTCCTAAATAGGAATAAATTTTAGTAGTCTCAAGCATTTCAGACTCATTTAGATTTGGAAGTATTGTATTAATTCTTTTAGCCAACATAGATTTCCCAGATCCTGGTGGGCCAATTAATAAAATATTATGCCCTCCGGCAGCTGCTATTTCTATGGCTCTTTTTGCTATTTGTTGTCCTATAACATCGGAAAAATCTAAAGTATTTTCATCAAAATCATCTTTAGAATAATACTTTTTATTAACTATCTTAAGACCATCTTGAAAATGATGAATAAGTTGCTTTAAGCTATGAGCTCCTATAATATTTATCCCTTTTACTAATTGTGCTTCTTCTACATTCATTTCAGGGACTATTATTCCTTTTAATCCCATTTTTTTAGCCTTTATAGCCATCGACAAGACTCCTTTAATAGGTCTTAACTTTCCATCTAAAGAAAGCTCTCCCATAATAATATAATTTTTAAAAAGACCTTGTAATATTTGACCTGATGCACTTAATATTCCAATAGCTATAGGCAAATCATAAGAACTTCCCTCTTTCTTTAAATCTGCAGGTGCTAGATTTATGATGATTTCTTTAACTGGAATTTTATATCCAATATTTTTTAACGCAGCCGCTATTCTATAGTGCGACTCTTTAACAGCGTTATCTGGAAGACCAACCAATAAGAATTTTGCTCCTCTGGATATGTTTACCTCAACCTCAACTTTTTGACTTTCTATGCCTTCTAAGGCACAACCAATTATTGTCTCTATCATTTTTTTTTGACAAAGAAATAAATTGAAGAACCTAAAATATTTACGTTGTTAAATTTTGGCAACTACTTTTTTGAAAGATTTTAAAGTAAAATCTAAATCCTCAAAAGAAATAGCATCATTCAAAAAATAACTTTCATAAGCACTTGGAGGAAGATAAATCCCCATTGAAAGCATCCCATGAAAATAATTTTTAAAGTGTTTATTATCTCCTTTTTGAGCACTTAAAAAGTCTATCACTGGATCTTCAGTAAAATGTAATGAAATCATTGAACCCAAACTATTAATTTGAAAAGGTAAATTTGTTGCCTGCATTACTTCTTCCATCCCCTTCTTAAGGTAAGAAGTCTTGTTTTGTAAAGATTCAAAAATATTTTTATTGGATGACAAGTGTTTTAACATAGCATAACCAGCAGACATAGCTATCGGATTTCCACTCAAAGTACCCGCTTGGTAAACTGGTCCATCTGGAGCTAAAAAGTTCATGATTTCTTCTCTACCCCCAAATGCCCCAACAGGGAGTCCTCCTCCAATTACTTTTCCATAAGTTACCAAGTCAGCACCTACTCCTAAAATTTCCTGAGCACCTCCTAAAGCTAACCTAAATCCAGTCATAACTTCATCAAATACTAAAACAGTATTGTTTAAAGAGCATAAATTTCTAAGGTCTTTAATAAATTCTTTTTGTGGTAAAACACATCCCATATTTCCTGCCACAGGTTCTACAATAACTGCTGCAATTTCGTTCTTGTATTCGTTGAAAAGTCTTTTAACCTGAGATATGTCATTAAAATTTGCTAAAAGAGTATCTGAAGCTGTTGCTTTAGTAACTCCTGGACTATTCGGAATTCCAAATGTTGATGCTCCGCTTCCCGCCTGAATTAGAAATGAATCCGAATGACCATGATAACATCCTGAAAACTTAATAATTTTATCTCTTTTAGTGTAACCCCTAGCTAATCTTATAGCACTCATACAAGCCTCAGTACCAGAGTTAACAAATCTGACTTTGTCAACATTAGGAGCTAAAGAAACAACAAGCTGAGCCATCTTTGTTTCTAGCTCGGTTGGTATTCCATAAGATGTTCCTTTATTAGATTGTTCATTTATGGCTTTAATTATTTCAGGATGGGCGTGTCCAATAATCATTGGGCCCCATGATGAAATAAAATCGATATACTTATTATTGTCTTCGTCAAATAAATAAGCTCCTTTTGCATCTTTAATAAAAACTGGAGTTCCTCCAACCGACTTAAATGCTCTAACAGGGGAATTTACCCCCCCTGGTATTACAGTCTTTGCTTCGTTGAATAATTTTTTGGACCTATCGTTTATCAGTTTAAACATTTTATTTCTCTATATTTAATTCAGTTATATTTGTATTAATTAATATAATGCTTCGAATATCGTGACTAATTGGGAATTTTCTCTAGACTGTGCAAAAAAACTTGATGAAAATGATGAATTAAGGTTGTTTAGAAATCATTTTCACATTCCCAACTTCTCTGGAAAAGAATCAATATATTTTACTGGTAACTCTCTTGGATTACAGCCAAAGACCGTGCAATCATACATTCAAAAAGAATTAGAAGATTGGTCAAAATGGGGTGTTGAAGGTCATGAAAACGCAGAAAATCCATGGATTAGCTACCATGAAATATTTACAGAAGATATTAAACAACTTGTAGGTGCTAAAGAAAAAGAAGTTGTAATAACGCATAGCTTGACAACTAATCTTCACCTTTTATTAGTTTCTTTTTACAGACCATCAAAAAAAAGATTTAAAATTCTGTGTGAAAAAAAAGCTTTTCCAAGTGATCAATATGCTTTACAAAGTCAAGTTGAACTTCATGGACTAAATCCAAAAGAATGTATCGTTGAAGTAAGCCCCAGAAAAGGAGAGAAAATTATTAGAAATGAAGATATCATTTCAAAAATTAATGAAATTGGAAGTGAATTAGCATTAGTGATGATTGGTGGAGTAAATTATTATTCTGGTCAAGTCTTTAATATGAAAGAAATAACTAAATCTGGACATGAAGTAGGCGCATATGTAGGGTTTGATCTAGCTCATGGGGTGGGAAATATTCCTCTAAGTTTAAATGAATGGAAAATAGACTTTGCTGCTTGGTGTTCTTATAAATATTTAAACTCTGGTCCAGGTGGAGTTAGTGGATTATTTATTAATGAAAAACATGTAAATAATCCTAAAATATTTAGATTAGCTGGGTGGTGGGGGCATAAAAAAGAAGATAGATTTAAAATGCCAGACAAATTTTCTCCAATTCCAACTGCAGAAAGCTGGCAATTATCAAATGCGCCAGTACTTTCTATGGCTGTACATAAAGCATCTTTAGATTTATTCTCAGAAGTAGGTATGAAAAAACTTAGAAAAAAAAGCATTCTATTGACTAATTTTATGGAATTTATTATTGAAAATATAAATGAAAATACATCTTCAAGTTTAGAGATAATTACACCTAAAAATATAAATGAAAGAGGATGTCAACTTTCTATAATTGCTCATGGACACGGAAAAGAACTATTTGAAGAGCTTTCAAAAAACAATATTGTTGTAGATTGGAGAGAGCCCAATGTTATTCGAGTCGCACCAGTTCCCTTTTACAATAGCTTTCAGGATATTTTAGCATTTGGAGATGTTTTAAAAAATTATATTAAATGAATATTGATCCACAATCTAAAATTTCATTATTAGCAATATCTACGATTATTTTTGGACTATTAGTTTGGAGAATTTCAAATAGTGTTTTTTCATCTCATAACAGAAATCAAAGTAGTAAATTTGATGAATCAGAATATAGAAAAAGATGGAAAAGAAAATAATCATTGTTGGTGCAGGTTTAGTAGGTTCATTATGGGCTGTTTATATGAGAAAAGCAGGCTATAAAGTCGTAATTTATGAAAGAAGATCTGATATTCGAAAAGCTGAAATAAGTGCAGGAAAATCCATCAATTTAGCTCTTTCTGAAAGGGGTTGGAACTCTTTAAAAACAGCAGGAATTAAAGAAGATATAGAAAAAATTGCCATCCCTATGAGAGGAAGAGTCATGCATAGTGAAGAAGGTAAATTAACTTATCAAGCTTACGGAAAAAAAGACGAAGCAATATACTCAGTTTCAAGAGGACATCTTAATGCTATAATGATGGATCTAGCTGAAAAAAAAGGAAATTCTGAAATTCACTATCAACATCAATGTATTGATGCTGATTTGAAAAATGGAAAAATCACGCTAAAAAATCTAAAAACAAATGAAATATTTGAAGATCAAGCGGATGTAGTTTTTGCTGCTGATGGTGCCTATTCTGCAATCAGATATAACTCCATGCAAAAAGTAGATCGGTTTAACTTTAGTCAATTTTATGTTGAAGACGGATACAAAGAATTATTACTGCCAGCTGGTCCTATGGGAGAATATCAAATTGAAAAAAATGCTTTACATATATGGCCAAGAGGAAGATTTATGCTTATTGCCCTTCCCAACGAAGATGGTTCATTTACTTGTACTTTATTTATGCCATATGAAAACCATAAATATGCCTTTAATGATTTAGATAATGATGAAAAAATAGATGCTTTTTTTAAAACAGTTTTTCCTGACTTCTACAATTTAATGCCCAACTTAATTGATAATTGGCATCAAAACCCATTGTCTTCTATGTCAATTACAAGATGCTATCCTTGGACAATCGGGAAATTTGCCCTTTTAGGGGATTCCGCGCATTCTACCGTGCCATTTTACGGACAAGGAATGAATGCTGGATTTGAAGATTGTTTTGTAATGTGGGAACTTTATAATAATTACAACAATTGGGATGATACATTCAGGGAATTTCAAATTATTAGAAAGCCTGATGGTGATGCTTTGCAAGATCTTTCCCTAGACAATTATTATGTAATGAGAGACCATGTTGCCGACGAAAATTTTTTATTGCAAAAAAGAATTGAAGCAAAAATCTATGAGAACCATCCTGACAAATGGGTGCCACTTTACACTCAAGTTTCTTTTAGTAATATTAGATATTCTGAAGCATATAAAAATGGAAAAAGACAAGAAAAAATCATGCAACAAATAATGAAAACTCCTAACATAAAGGAGATTTGGAATTCAAAAGAAATTGAAGAAAAAATAATATCAATGATATGAATTCAAGATTTTTTCTTTTGATATTTTTTACCCTTTCATTTTATCTAGGCTATTCTCAAAATATCATTAAAAATGGTGCGTTTAAGGGTAAATCAAAAAAAACCAAGTCTTTTAAAAAGTCATCTTCAAAACTTTTAAATAAAAAAGGTGAATTTACAGCTAAGACGAAATCTAATAGTATGATAAAACAATCATTAATGGATTTTAATGGTCAATATAGAATGCAAAATTTTTTTTTAAGTCCAGGTTTAACTTTTATGCTGCCTAATTCTACAGAAAATGAATTTAGTAAAAGAGGAAGGTTAGGTTTAATTTTTGAAGGAGGTGCCTATCATATTTTTGAAAAAGGAGGGAATGTTTTTAATTATTTGGACTATGGAGTTGGTTATAAGAGGTTATCTGGAAGCGAATTTAACGATGTAAACAATAAATCAATTTTTAAACAAAATTATATTTCCAGTTTTTTTAATATCAATAATATTTGGCAACTTTCTACCAAAAAATTTCTACAATCAAGTATTGGTGCTAATTTTGATTTTAAGTTTTTTGAAAAAGATACCCCTTTGCCTAATAATACAGATAAATTAAATTTCTCCATTCATCTTAAGTTAGGCTATGGAATAAAATTTAGCAAGACTTTATTTATCATACCTACAATAGAAACCCCAATCATCAATTTAAAAAAGTGGGAGCAAGGACAATCAACTTTTGGAATTTTTAATAGTCGTTACAGACCTATTATATTAAAAGTCAGGTTTATATGGTTAAAAAAACTTGGTAAAAGTGACTGTCCTCCGGTTTATACTAATCCTGAAGATGATGCAAGAAACGAAAGAAATTATATACAATAATGAAAAATTCTCAAAAAAAAGCGTCTGAATCGATAGCGGTTCAAACAAAAATGGTATTGCCTAATGACACCAACCCTCTTAACACATTGTTTGGAGGAAGACTGCTTGAATGGATGGATGAAATAGCAAGTATTTCTGCCCACAAGCATTGTGGCAGAGTCGTAGTAACAGCTTCCATTAATAATGTATCTTTTAATGAACCCATCTTTGCTGGTGAAATAATATCTTTAAATGCTAAAGTGAGTAGAGCATTTAACTCTTCAATGGAGGTGTTTATTGATGTTTTCGTAGAGAACAGTGATGGTACTAGAAGAAAATGTAATGAAGCGATATATAATTTTGTAGCAATTGACCAAAACAGAAATCCAATAAGCGTACCATCTCTTGTTCCTGAAACTCAAATTGATAAAAAAAGATTTGA
>ERZ802830.1898-NODE-1898-length-19450-cov-36.1911_pt1 | contig 19450 bp, 10 predicted proteins | sample MGYA00345654_ERZ802830 | MGnify/ENA primary metagenome ERZ802830 (study PRJEB30503, sample SAMEA104212375) | marine metagenome | biome: Westerlies Biome; feature: [SRF] surface water layer (ENVO:00010504) within the epipelagic zone...; material: water...
AAACTGCGGCCAATCACCTTGCAGCCACGCCACATAGAGGGCACACCACACCACACCACATCGGTACCGCGTCTCTGATCAACGCGCGCCCACATTTTCGGCGATCATCGAGATCATTTCGAACATGATGGCACCGCCGACCATGGCGGTGATGTTGTTTGGCGAATCCTTGGTCGGCATCATGCACACCACATCGCCGCCAATGATGTTCATGCCGCGCGCTGCATGCAGCAGGCCAACCGCCTCATCCATGGAAAATCCGGTCACGCCAGGCTCTATGTTGGAAACAGCAGGCGCAACAGACGGGTCAAGGCAGTCCAGGTCGAAGGTGATGTAAACCGGCCGGCCGGCCAATACCTGTCTGGCCTGCGCAATCACATCGGCTGCGCCGCGCTGTCGGTATTCGGCCATTGTCACAACATTATAGCCATAATCATAGGAAGGCTGCAGCCAGTCGAGCGTACGCGGATGGCCGCGCAGACCGATCTGCATCGACCCGGACGGGTCAATCAACCCCTGATCGGCCGTATAGGCACCCCAATGCGCCGCTGATTTCTCAGCCCCCAGAAAATGGTCGACGGTCGTGAACACATCGGTATGCGCATCCAGATGCAAAAAGCATATCTTCTCGCCGCCCGCCAGCTTGCCGCGCCCCAGCCCCTGAATGATGCCGCCAGTGATCGAATGATCACCGCCGATCGACACCGGCCGCGCCCCGCTGGCATCAATATCGCGATAGAAATCGGTAATCCGCTGGATGCAGTCCTCATTGTCATTGGCGCGTGGAAACGGCACATCGCCGGCATCGACAATGGTGGCCGTCTCCCATGGATCCATCTGAAAGCCGCCATGCGCACGGCGTTGCAGGGCGGATACATTGCGCACGGCGCGCGGGCCCAGATGCTGGTCACGCTCGGTGGTCCCATTGCCGGTGGAATGCGGCACACCCACCAGTGCGATATCGGCGCCCTCGGGGCTGGTATGCGGCGCGCGAAACAAAGTCGGCACCCCCCACCAGTAAAGGTTGTCCATCATGCTCTGATCATGCTTGTCAGCCATTGCCCTGCCTTTCGCGAAAAGAATGTTACCGCGCAAACTATGCCGCAAATCGGCGGCAAGGGGCAGAAGATTTGGCTGGATGAGCCGGATGCGGGGCTAGCCGCTGGTCATTTCCAGAAACACATCCTCAAGATCGGGCTCTGCCGTGGTCACATCATCAACCGTGATGCCGGTTGCATTCACGATGGCAATAATCTGCGCCGCGTTCATCTTGTTCGGATCGAAACGGATGACCAGCCCATTGGTGTTGCCGCCAGTGCCGCTTCCGCCAGTAAGATGCGCGCCAAGCTGGACAAGTTCATCGGGCAACGGGTCGGGAATTGTGCCGCGCACACCAAGGTGAATTTCCTTGCGGCTGGCAGTGGCCATGAGATCGGCCTTCGATTTGTTGGTGATCAGCTGGCCGCGATCCAGAATGGCGATCTGGTCGCACAGCGCCTCGGCCTCTTCCAGATAATGCGTTGTCAGGATGATGGTGACACCAGCCGCGTTCAGGGCCCTGACATTGTCCCACAGCTGCTGGCGCAGCGCGACATCGACACCTGCCGTTGGCTCGTCCAGTACCAGAACGGGCGGTGAATGCACCATCGCTTTTGCCACCAGCAGGCGTCGCCGCATACCGCCGGACAGCCGCCGCGCATAGGTGTGTGCCTGCTCCGACAATCCGACAAGTTCCAAAAGCGCATCGCTGCGCCGCTCGGACGCGGGCACACCGAACAGGCCTGCCTGCATTTCCAGCGTTTCACGCGGGGTGAAATAGGCGTCGATGTTCAATTCTTGCGGCACGATACCGATATTGGCGCGCGCCTGGCGCGGATTGCCATCAATGTCCGTCCCCCACACGCTGACCATACCGCCAGTCTTTACAACCGTGCCGGCAAGTATATTGATGAAGGTGGATTTGCCGGCCCCGTTTGGTCCCAGCAGTCCGAAAATACACCCGACCGGAATATCCAGCGACACATCATGCAAGGCTGTTTTCGGCACGGTGCCAGCATAGGTCTTTTGCAGATTGCTGGCGCGAATGGCGATCGCGTCTTCAGGGGTGCGTATAAAGGGCTGGGTCATGGCAAAACTCAAGTGGTGGAACAGCGGATGCTGCCTTTTTCTCGATATGAGGATGATGACATAGGCCGCGATAGATATATGGGCATGATGATCGGGTTTTGCATGCTATGATGATTTCTGCAAACGCAATTGCATCGCATTGCGCTTGGCGATAAATTCCGAGACAAGGTGTCTTGCGCCGGTCTGGCAAACATGACGTTGTGCCGGCAGCGCTTTTTCGGGGGATAAGGGAATGGGCATGGCCGAACCGCAGGCTGATGAAATGATCATTGCAACCACCAGCGATCGTGTGGCCTGCAACGGTGGCGGGGGCGCACTTGGCCATCCGCAGGTATGGCTGACGCTTGGCACTGATGGCCGGGTGACGTGCCCCTATTGTTCGCGCCAATATGTGCGCAGCACGGATGAGGATGATGACTAGATCAACCCTGATGCGCGTGGCGTCTGCCATATGAGTGAACGCGAACAGCTGGTCCTGATCGACGGGTCAGGCTACATCTTCCGTGCCTTTCATGCCTTGCCGCCAATGACCCGCCGTGATGGCACACCGGTCAATGCGGTTTATGGCTTTACCAGCATGGTGATGAAGCTTGTTGATGATCTGGCACCGCACCATGTGGCGGTGGTGTTTGATTCGGCGCGCAAGACGTTTCGAAACGACATTTATGAAGCCTACAAGGCGAACCGCAGTGAACCACCGGAAGAGCTGGTGCCGCAGTTTGATCTGGTGCGTGAGGCGACAACCGCCCTGTCACTGCCACAGCTGGAATTGCCCGGCTTTGAAGCAGATGATCTGATCGCAACCTATGCCGCGCTTGGTGAGGCAGCTGGTCTTGAGACCATTATCGTTTCATCCGACAAGGACCTGATGCAGCTTGTCCGCGGCGGGATCACTATGCTTGATCCGATGAAACAGCGCCGCATCGGTGATGCCGAGGTGTTTGAGCGCTTTGGCGTTAACCCCGACAAGGTTGTGGATGTGCAGGCGCTTGCCGGGGATTCGACAGACAACGTGCCGGGTGTGCCGGGGATTGGCGTGAAGACGGCTGCCGAGCTGATCAACAATTTTGGTGATCTTGACAGCTTGCTGGCGCAGGCCGAGACGATCAAGCAGCCCAAACGGCGCGAGAATCTGATCAATTTTGCCGAGCAGGCGCGTATCAGCCGAGATCTGGTGCGGTTGCGTGACGATACGCCACTGCCTCTGCCGCTGTCTGATTTGAAGCGCGGCGAGCGTGACATGGACCGGCTGAAGGCCTTTCTGCTGGAGCAGGATTTCAAGCGCCTGCTGGTGCGCATTGGCGAGGCTGGTGAGGCCGGCAGCATGCGCGCTGAGCCTGCTGTGCGGTCGATGGGGGGCACACCGCAACCGTCAGCCACGACGGGTTCTGCGACGTCCGGGTCCGCTATATCCGGGCCGAACATGCACGGGCCGAACATACCCGTGCCGAATGATGTGGGCACACCCGAATATCAGCTGATCACCGATGCCAAAACGCTGGAAGAATGGATTGCGGCGGCGCGCAAGCAGGGCTATCTGGCGGTTGATACCGAAACCAGCGCGCTGAATGCCGCGGCTGCTGATCTTGTTGGTATCTCGATGGCACTGGTGCCGGGCAAGGCCTGTTATATACCGCTGCGTCATGGCGGTGTGCCGGTTGGCGGTGACGGGCAGAGCGGGCTGGATTTTGATGCCACGCCAGCCAACATACCGCAGCAAATTCCGTTTGATCACGCAATGGGCCTTCTGCAGCCATTGTTCGAAGACCCGGCAGTGCTGAAGATCGGGCACAATCTGAAATATGACAGCCATGTTCTGCTGCGGCCATCGAATGGTGGCATAAAGCTGGGTCCGGTGGATGACACGATGTGTCTGTCCTATGTGCTGGATGGCGGGCGTGTCGGCGGCCATTCAATGGATTATCTGGCTGGGCACTGGCTGGATTACACGACCATCAAATATGAGGATGTATGCGGCAAGGGTGCCAAGCAGGTGCCGTTCGGATCGCTGTCGCCCGAAGCGGCGCTGGATTATGCAGCCGAAGATGCGGATATCACGTTGCGCTTGTGGCAGTTGCTGAAACCCCGTCTGGCCACCGAAGGTGTCGCCTCGGTCTATGAACGTCTTGAACGCCCGCTTATACCAATCCTTGCTGATATGGAACATGCCGGCATAACGGTTGATCCTGCCATTCTGGCGCGCATGTCGAATGATTTTGCTACGAGGATGGAAGCATTGCAGACTGAAATTCACGGCCTCGCCGGCGAGAATTTCAACATCGCCTCTCCAAAGCAGCTTGGCGAGATCCTGTTTGACAAGATGGGCCTGCAAGGCGGCAAGAAGTCAAAGACCGGTGCCTATTCAACATCGGCTGATGTGCTTGATACGCTGGCTGCCGAAGGGGTGGAAATGGCGCAGCGGGTGCTGGACTGGCGTCAGCTTGCCAAGCTGAAATCCACCTACGCCGATGCGCTGGTGGAAAGCATTCTGCCGGCCACCGGGCGTGTTCATACATCCTTTTCGATGGTGGGCGCATCGACCGGGCGTCTGTCGTCATCTGATCCCAATGTTCAGAACATTCCGATCCGCACTGCCGAGGGCAGACAGATCCGGACCGCCTTTGTGGCTGCCCCGGGCTGCAAGCTGATCTCTGCCGATTATTCGCAGATCGAACTGCGTCTGGTGGCGCATGTGGCGGGCGAGACATCGATGATCGAGGCCTTTCACGACGGGGTTGATATTCACGCGCGCACCGCATCCGAGGTGTTTGGGGTGCCACTGGATTCCATGGATTCTGAAACACGCCGCCGTGCCAAGGCGATCAATTTCGGGATCATCTACGGTATTTCTGGGTTCGGGCTGGCGCGCCAGCTGGGCATTCGCCAGGGTGAGGCACGCGACTACATCGCCGCCTATTTCGAAAACTTCCCGGGCATCCGGACCTATATGGACAAGATCAAGACCGAGGCGCGCGAAACCGGTTTTGTTGAAACGCTGTTTGGCCGACGCATTCATATCAATGGCATTACCAGCAGCAACCCGGCGCAACGTGGTTTTGCCGAACGCCAGGCAATCAACGCCCCCATTCAGGGCAGCGCTGCCGATATCATAAAGCGGGCGATGATCCGTCTGCCGGCCGCACTGCGGTCTGCCGGTATCGAGGCGCAGATGCTGTTGCAGGTCCATGACGAACTGATTTTTGAAACCCGGGATCATCTTGCCGAACAGGCGGTCAGCGTGATCACGTCGGTGATGGAAGATGCTGTGACGCCGGTGCTTGATCTGGCGGTGCCGCTGGTTGCTGATGCCGGGATTGCTGCAAGCTGGGCTGAGGCGCACTGAGTCCTCCTGGCCGGTCTGGTCAAGTCGGGCTTTGCGGCGGGATTGCGGCGACGCATCGCAAAACCCGGCCAAATCTGGCCCGATGCTGTCTTATCTTGGCCCTTTTTCTGGGTAAATGTGGCAAGGTGAGCAGCGCAGACGCCAGGCGTGTCCGGCCGCCCACATGGCAGGCACGTTCGGGAGATACAAAATGGCAACTCGCATTGCACTCGTTGATGATGACCAGAACATCCTGACCTCGGTGTCGCTGACACTCGAGGCCGAGGGGTTTGAGATCGATTGTTATCATGATGGCGAAACGGCCCTTCGGGGGCTGGCCCAACGCCCGGTTGAACTGGCTGTGCTCGATATCAAGATGCCGCGTATGGACGGCATGGAGCTGCTTCAGAAAATTCGTGCCGGCTCCAGCCTTCCGGTAATCTTTCTGACCAGCAAGGATGACGAGCTGGATGAGGCGCTGGGTCTTGGCATGGGCGCGGATGACTACATCACCAAGCCGTTTTCACAGCGCCTGTTGCTGGCCCGTATCCGTGCGGTGCTGCGCCGCGCCAGCCATGGGGACATGGATCCGGAAGGCCCCAACATCGTGCGCCAGGGGGAATTGCTGATGGATCCCGACCGGCATCTGTGTAGCTGGAAGGGGAATGAGGTCAAGCTGACGGTGACCGAATTCCTGATTCTGCAGGCACTGGCTGCGCGCCCCGGCATGGTCAAGAACCGCGACCAGCTGATGGACGCTGCCTACGGGGAATCGATTTTTCTGGATGATCGTACAATCGACAGTCACATCAAGCGCCTGCGCCGGAAAATTCGCGCGCTCGACAAGGAATTTGACAATATCGAAACGCTTTACGGTATTGGCTATAAATATCGGGCGTCCTGAACGGGCGAGCCGCATTTGCAGCGTGATTATGTGCGATGTGATATGTGCGATGTAATATGTGCGATGTAATATTCTGGGTGTCTTCGCAAGATGGCAGGCGCACAGGGCTTGGGGTGGAAGCGTGATCGACAAAGTTAAATCCGCGGTCAGGCAGCTGCTGAAACGCAAGGTTATCGGTCGCCCGCTCGTCCGGTTGCGTTTCAGGATGAGCCGTCTCAGCACGCGGATCATGGCCATCATGCTGTTCCCGCTGGTGTTGTTCTTTGTCGGTCTGTTTTCCATTGACCAGTATCGCACCACGCTGATCCGGTCAGAATTCACCGCGCTTGAACGGCAGGGGTTCACACTCGCGCGCTCGCTGGCGCTGGCGCAATCAGAAATTGACGGGGGGCTGGCGCGTCGCCGGCTGTCACCCGAAACGATGAACCATCTATTGCCGCTGGTGGGATATGGCACCGAATTGCGGGCGCGGGTGTTTCGCACTGATGGCTGGCTTCTTGCCGATACCGCTCGCAGCAGTGATGGGGGCGAGGCGAGGCTGCAACGTCGTCGCCCGGCTGGCAACTGGGAACGGTCGTCTCGCTATTTTCAGGCAATGATGCGCCGCGCTGCCGGCATGATCGGCAGTGATCGCACGCTGCCAGTCTATCGCGAAGGGCGACAGCAATCGGCGAATGACTATGATGAGGTTCTGCTGGCGCTGGCGGGCGAACCGGCGCGCCAGCTCCGCCAGGACAGGCGGGGCAGGCTGGTCCTGTCAGTTGCGGTGCCCATTCAGGATTTGCGGCTTGTGCGCGGGGCACTGCTTGTCAGCATCAGTGGCGGCAAGATCGAGGAAGAAATCGCCGAGGTCAATGTCGTCTTCATCCAGCTTTTTGGTATTGTCACGCTGATCACCATCGCGTTGAGCGTCTATCTGGCGCGTTCGATCACCACGCCGATCACCTATCTGGCCGCCGAGGCTGACAATCTGCGGCGCAGCCGTGACCTGTCAGCCCGCATGCAGCGTCTGCCGCGACGACGCGATGAAATCGGGCGGCTGTCAGAATCGCTGATCGAACTGACGGACGAGCTTCAAAAGCGGATGGCAGCAACTGCCGGCTTTGCTGCTGACGTGTCGCACGAACTGAAGAATCCGCTGTCATCACTGCGCAGTGCAACTGAAACAATCAGCCGCATCTCGGACCAGAAACAGCAGAAGAAGCTGATGAATATCATCCTGCGTGATGTCGTCCGGCTCGACCGGTTGATCACGGATATATCGCGTGCCAGCCGCCTTGATAACGAGATGGCTACGGAATCGGCCACCAGGATCGACCTTCGTGATCTTGTTGATAATTTCGTTGCAGCACGCCAGCCGACAACCGAAAGCCACACGCTGTCATTCGATGCTGTCGACGATCCTGTGCTGGTCAATGTCCAGGACGGAAGGCTTGTCCAGATCCTCGACAATCTGCTTGCCAATGCAGCCTCCTTTGCACCGCCCGCAACCACCATCAGCTTTTCGGTTGGTATGACCGCAGCAGGGGAAGCCAGCCTCGAGGTCCGTGACAAGGGGCCGGGCATACCGCCCGACCGTCTTGAAGAGGTGTTCGACCGCTTTTATTCGGAACGCCCGGCGGATGAGGCATTTGGTGAACATTCAGGGCTTGGCTTGTCGATCGCCCAGCAAATTGCCCGCGGCTATGGCGGCAATCTGGTGGTACGCAACGAGGACGGGGCCTGCTTTACGTTAACACTGCCCTGTGCATCGACCTGACCATCTTATTTGTCGGAAAGCCCGGTTATTTGTCGGAAAGCCCGGTTATTTGTCGGAAAGATTGGCAGTCGCTGATATACTGCAATCATGCAAGATGATGAATGCAAACTGGTTCTGCTGACCGGTGCGTCCGGATCAGGGCTTTCGACAGCCATGAAAGCGCTGGAAGACAGCGGGTTTATGGCGGTCGACAACATGCCGCTGGCCCTGATTGACCAGCTGGTCGCACTGGTGGTTGAAACCGAGGAGCGCAGCCTTGCCATTGCGCTGGACGCACGCACCACGGGATTTTCCCCACAGGCTGTTGCGCGTCTGGCCGAGAATCTGCGCAACAAGTTCGGTGATCGCCTGTCGGTCGTGCATCTGTCTGCCAGCCATGATGATCTGCTGCGCCGCTTCAATGCAACCCGGCGTCAACACCCGCTGGCGGAAACCATGCCGCTGGCAGATGCTGTGGCCACAGATGCACACGACATGGCGGGACTGGCGCCGCTTGCCGATCTGCACCTTGATACAAGTGGCATGAAACCGGCAGAGATGCGATCGCAACTATTGGCGGCGCTTGATCCGGAGGCTGATTTTCGAACCCGGGTTCGTGTTGTCAGCTTTTCCTATCGCCGGCGCATGCCAGAGCACACAGACATGATGCTCGATATGCGGTTTGCCAACAATCCACACTGGAATACCGACCTGCGCGACTTTACAGGCCTCGACAAGGAAGTTGAAGATTTTCTGAATGCTGATACAGCCTTGCAGGAGGTGATGGATAATTTCCGATCTATGTTGTCCGCCATGCTGAAGCGTATGGAAGATGAAGGTCGTCCTTTACTGAACCTGGCCTTTGGGTGCACGGGCGGGCGTCACCGGTCAGTCTGGGCGGCTGAGTGCATCGGCAAATGGCTGCGCAAAAGGGGCCATTACGTTACAATCACGCATCGTGAAATTTCGGATGATTGATAAACCTGCATGTGCCGTCATGGTGGCATCTGCAGTGCGTCACCTTTCAGGTTTTCATTTTTCTTCCTATCTGATAACAACGCCAAGGTTTTTCACATACCGTCAGGATTTTCGATGTCGACCGATTATATTGTAGCCGATCTTCAGCTGGCCGACTGGGGCCGCAAGGAACTCTCCATTGCCGAAACGGAAATGCCGGGCCTGATGGCGTTGCGCGACGAGTTTGGAGCCGCCAAGCCTTTGAAGGGCGCACGCGTTGCCGGATGCCTGCATATGACAGTGCAGACAGCTGTGCTGATTGAAACACTTGTTGACCTCGGTGCTGATGTCCGCTGGTCGTCCTGTAACATCTACTCGACGCAGGATCAGGCCGCCGCCGCCATCGCCGCTGCCGGCGTGCCCGTCTTTGCAAAAAAGGGCGAGACCCTTGCCGAATATTGGGAATATGTCGACCGGACATTCGACTGGGCCGATGGCGGTACAGCAAACATGATCCTCGATGATGGCGGTGATGCCACGATGTATATTCTGCTTGGTGCGCGCGCCGAAGCAGGAGAAGACGTTCTGGCCAACCCGACAAGCGAGGAAGAAGAATTCCTGAAAGCGCAGATTCACAAGCGCAAAGACAGCAGCCCTGGCTGGTTCACCCGCCAACGAGATGCCATCAAGGGTGTGTCCGAAGAAACCACGACCGGTGTTCTGCGCCTGTATCAGCTTGCCGAGGCTGGCGGCCTGCCCTTCCCGGCGATCAATGTGAATGACAGCGTCACCAAGTCGAAATTTGACAATCTTTATGGCTGCCGTGAATCACTGGTTGATGGCATCCGCCGTGCGACCGATGTGATGCTGGCTGGCAAGGTTGCCGTTGTTGCCGGTTACGGTGATGTCGGCAAAGGCTCTGCCGCCTCACTTCGTCAGGGCGGTGCGCGCGTGATGGTAACTGAAGTTGATCCGATCTGCGCTCTGCAGGCGGCGATGGAAGGCTATGAGGTCGTGACCATGGAACAGGCGGCGACCAAGGCTGATATCTTTGTCACCGCGACAGGCAACAAGGATGTGATCACCATGGATCACATGCGCGAGATGAAGGATCGTGCGATCGTCTGTAATATCGGCCATTTCGATAACGAGATTCAGGTGTCGTCACTGCAGAACATGAACTGGTCCGAGATCAAGCCGCAGGTTGACGAGGTTGAATTCCCGGACGGCAAGCGGATCATCATGCTGGCCAAGGGCAGGTTGGTGAATCTTGGGTGTGGAACCGGCCATCCATCCTTTGTGATGTCTGCATCCTTTACCAATCAGGTGCTGGCGCAGATGGAATTGTGGAACGAAGGCGACAAGTATGATCGCAAGGTCTACACATTGCCGCGCCATCTTGATGAGAAGGTGGCAGCACTGCATCTTGCCAAGGTCGGGGCAACCCTGTCAGCGCTCAGCGCCGAGCAGGCTGCCTATATCGGTGTGGAAGAGCAGGGACCGTTCAAAGGCGATCAGTATCGCTACTAGATTATGCCAGAATAGATAATGCTGGAATTGCAACTCACGCTTCAGGACCCGGCCGCCACCGCGCGGCTGGGTCTTTTGCTGTCCGGGCATTTGCAGGCCGGGGATGTCATTGCCCTTGAAGGTGCGCTTGGTGCCGGAAAATCGGTGCTGGCACGCGGCATTATTCAGGCGGCCTGTCCGGCAGAGGATGACATCCCCAGCCCGACTTTTACCCTTGTGCAAACATATGAGCCGGATGCATTGCCGCCGATCATGCATTTTGATCTCTATCGGCTGGAAACACCTGAAGAGTCGTTGGAACTCGGCATCGAGGATGCGTTTATCGATGCCATCTGTCTGATCGAATGGCCGCAACGCCTTGGCGCGTTTCTGCCGCGCACCGCCTTGACCATCACACTTGTCGATGGTGTTGATGCGACCAGCCGGGTTGCACAGATCAGTGGTGATGCACGCTGGCAGCCGGTGCTGGACGCATTGCGCACACAGATGCAGGACATAACCTGACACTGGCCCTGATCTCTGGCCCTGATCTTTGGCCGGGTCCTCACGCAAATTTGTTACACAGTCTCTTACCGCCATGCGCTTCTGCTTCTATAGTGGCGGCATGACCGACCTGTTCCGGAAATCTGTTTATACCATCCCCGCGGGCGTGCCATTTGCGTCGGCGCTTGCTGACGGTATTGGCAAGCTGGCTGGTGATTCGGAATCTCTGGCACGGGCGATGATCATGGTGCCGTCCCGGCGGGCGGCGCAATCACTGCGCGCGGCATTTCTGGAAATTCAGAATGGTCAGGCCAGCTTGCTGCCGCGCATCGTGCCGCTCGGTGATGTTGAGGATGACAGCCCGGACATGCTGTCGATGCCGGACATTGATGCCCTGTGTCCCCCCGCAATAGACCCGCTGAAACGGCAACTGACATTGGCCCGGCTGCTGCGTGGCTTTACCCTTGGCGGCATGGCCCCGACGCCGCCACAAACCGTAATGCTGGCAGACTCGCTGGGCCGGCTTCTGGACGCGTTAAGCAATGCTGACGCCAAGCCGGCGCAGCTTCGCGAATTGCTGCCCGACAGGTTTTCGGTGCATTGGCAGGACATCATCGCGCTGCTGAGCATTCTAAACGACCGCTGGCCATTGATTCTGGAAGAGGGCGGGGTGATTGATGCAGCGGACCGGCGGAACAGACTGCTGCGGCTGCGATGCGACATCTGGCGTGAGCAATGCCCGCAGGACATGATCATCATTGCCGGGTCCACCGGCACCTTCGCCTCGACGCGCGAACTCATTGGCTGTGTTGTTGATCTGCCGAACGGCCATGTGGTGCTGCCGGGGCTGGACACCACTGCCGGTGATGACTGGCAGCATATTCGCGATGATGCCGGGCACCCGCAACATCAACTTTCGGTGCTGCTGGACAGCCTTGATATGGTGCCGGGCGATCTATTGGCCTGGCCACATAATATCAGCGAGGCCGCGCAATCCTCAATGCGGCGTGCGCTGATGCGTCAGGCTTTCAAACCGGCGGCGTTGACTGCTGACTGGCGGCAGCTTGGCAGCACCCAGCCTGATCTGGGCCGGGACGCGCTGGCCGGGCTGACCGTGCTCGAGGCGCCTAACCGCGCCACCGAGGCAAATATGATCGCGTTGGCCATGCGCGAAGTGCTGGAAGAACCAGAAAAGACCGCAGCACTGATCACCCCGGACCGCCAGCTTGCCGAAGCGGTGATTGCGGCGCTGCAGCGATGGGGTATCGATGCTGATGATTCGGCAGGCCGGCCGCTGTCGGAATGCGGTGCCGGCGGGTTCCTGATGTTGCTTGTGCAGATGATTGGCGAGGATTTTTCACCTCTGTCCGCGCTGGGGTTTCTGAAACATCCAAAGGCGGCAGGCGGCATGCCAGCTGCCGATTTCAGAAAGAAAGTGCGCGATATGGAACGCAAGCTCTGGCGTGGCTATCGTCCGGCACCGGGCATTGACGGCATTTTGTCCTGTCTTGAGCCAGGATCCGATCTTCATGTGTTTGTGGACCAGCATATCGCCGTGCCGCTGGCCGATTTGTGCGCCATCTGGAAAAATACGGCACCGACACTGTCCAGCCTCGCGGGCGCGCTTGGTCGGGCTGCCGAACGTATGGCGTCATGCCGGCAGCTGGAAGATGGCAGTATCGATGAGGCTGACGGGGCAGAGCAGGCGTGGCGGGGCGATGATGGACGCGCTGCCGCCGATCTTCTGAGTGCGATGGTGGCGCAGGGCAGCTCCTTTGAAGCAGACCCCAAATCATTCCCGCATATTCTGAAGACGCTGATGGACGGAAAGACTGTGCGTCCAAGCTGGCCGGCCCATCCGCGCCTGTCAATTCTTGGCCCTGTTGAGGCGCGTATGCAAAGCGCGGACAGGCTGATCATCGGCGGTTTCAATGAAGGTAACTGGCCGCCGCGTCCTGAAACGGACCCGTGGATGAATGCAGAGATGCGGCAGTCGGCCGGCTTGTTGCCGCATAACTGGCGCAGCGGGTTGAGCGCGCATGATGTCTGGATGGCGATCTGCACGCCGGATGTGATTGTCACCCGTGCGCTTCGTGATGGTGATGTTGTGACCACGCCCAGCCGCTGGTTACAGCGTCTTGAAGCGGTGCTTGCCGCCTTGCAGATCACCGATGCCCTTGATCGCGGGGATGTTATCAAGACGCGGCTGTCGATGCTTGCACCTGTACCGGCATTTTCACCTGTCGGACGTCCTGAACCATGCCCGCCGGTAGATGTGCGGCCCCGTACGTTTTCAGCAACTGAAATTGATGACTGGATCAGCGATCCCTACAGCATCTATGCCAAGCGCATTCTTGGCCTTCGTCCGCTTGATGATATCGACCGCGCGCCAGATGCGGCACTGCGCGGCAATATTGTCCATGACGCGCTGGCAGCCTTTATCAAGGCCCATCCGAAAGGCCCGTTTGGCAGTGATGCGCTTGGCGAATTGCGGGCTTTCGGGCGGCGTTATTTCGAACCGTTCTGGCAGATTTCCAGTGTCCGTGTCTTCTGGTGGCCTGCCTTTGAGCTGATGTCTGCCTGGTTCATCGAGACCGAGGGCAGGCGGCGTGCCGATCTTGCCCGCTCACATGTAGAAGTTGACGGGAACATACCGATCGATGCGCCGGCTGGCCCGGCTGCGATCAAGGCGCGGGCTGACAGGATCGACCAGATGCAGGATGGTGGTCTGGCCGTTCTGGATTACAAAACCGGCAGTGTGCCAGCCGTATCCGAGGTGGAGGCTGGTCGCCGCACACAGTTACTGACCGAGGCGGTGATCGCGGCGTACGGGGGCTTTGCCGGTATTGACGCAGCGCCGGTTATCGCGATGCAGTACTGGAAACTGGCGGGTCGGCGCGGCGAGGCGGGACGCATCATGAATGTGATGCCTGATGGCTGGCAGGCTGATGCTGCGCGGGACAGTCTTGCTGCGCTGTTCACCAGCTTTGATGATCCGGCGACCGCCTATGCCAGCCTTCCCGACCCGTCGGTCCGCTTGCCATTTGCCCGTTATGATCATCTGTCACGTGTTGATGAATGGCTGCCAGCAGCATCAGCCAACGGGGGTGCTGACAGCATTCAGGCCCAGGCCTTCATTCAGGATCATGCATCGCAAACTGTCGGTGCTGGTGACCGCAGTGATATCGACAAGATGGTTGCGGCCGATGCATCGCGCCAGCAGGAAGCTGCCTCCGATCCGGCTGTATCGGTATTTGTGTCGGCGAATGCTGGCACCGGCAAGACCAAGCTGCTGACCGACCGGGTACTGCGCCTCATGCTGGATGGTGCGCCGCCCGAAAGCATTCTGTGTGTCACCTATACCCGTGCCGCCGCTGCCGAAATGCAGAACCGCATCTCGGCCCGGCTCGCTGAATGGACGGTGATGACGAGCGATGATCTGGCAAAGGATCTGGCAGCTATGGGAATCGCTGTGCCGTCACAGTCAATGCTGAGGAATGCGCGCAGCCTGTTTGCTGAGATTCTTGATAGTGATGATGGCCCGCGTATCGAAACAGTGCATTCCTTTTGCCAGTCCATATTGCGCCGCTTCCCGATCGAGGCCGGTATCGTGCCGAATGCCGAACTGGCGGATGAACTGGAACAGGCGCGCCTGAAGATGCAGGTGCGGGAAAGCTTGATGCAAAGCGGTGATCCCGCGATGGAAAGCGCGATTGCCACCCTTGCCGAACATGCAGGTGAGGGCAATGCAGACGACCTGCTCGCCAATCTTGTGCGTGCCGAACAACGCCTTGATGATCCCGCCATTCTTGCCAATCTTGATGCCCATTTTATTGACAATTGCGGGGTGCCGGCTGATCTGGACCCCGAGGCGTTGTTGTCAAAGGCGCTTGACGGCATTGATAGCGAACGCCTGCGTGCTGCCGCTGCGGTGCTTGCCGATTGCGAAGTGAAGACGCATGTCACCCGTGCGGCGCAGATCACCACCTGGCTTGGTGAAGATGATTTCGGGCGTCGTTATCATATCGATCTGCTGATTTCGACATTGTTCACGAACGGCCAGCCATCATCAGAACGCGGCCTGTCGAATGCCGCTCTGCGCGCGCAACTTCCCGATCTTGTGGGTATTCTGCAATCTGTGCAGAGGGCACTTGCCGGCTTTGTTATCGCCCGCATAGCCGAACGTTGCCGCCAGCTGACACGCGCGCTTTATGTTTATGGGCGCGCCTTTCATGTCGGCTATACGGCCCTGAAGCGCCGGCTTGGCCTTCTTGATTATGATGATCTGATCGGGCTGACGAATGCCCTGCTGCAGCAAAGCGATTCGGCGGAATGGGTGGCCTGGAAACTGGACAGCGCGATTCGGCATATGCTGGTTGATGAGGCGCAGGATACCAGCCCGCCACAATGGCAGCTTTTGCGGCGGCTGAGTGATGAGTTCTTCGACAGCCCCATGGATGATCCTGACGCCCGCCGCACCCTGTTCATCGTTGGCGACTTCAAACAGTCGATCTATTCCTTTCAGGGTGCAGACCCGGCAGTGCTGGGCGTTGTCAGGCTCGACCTGCAGACCCGTGCCCGCACGCAACACCATCCGCTGCGTGACCTGTCACTTGATGTGTCGTTCCGCACGGCGCAACCGGTCCTTGATCTGGTCAACCGGGTGATGGACGGGCTGGATGGCATCACCGACCCGCCGCGGCTTCCCGACTTTCTGGCGCATCGCTCGGCGCGCAAGCAGGCTGGCGGTTTTGTGGGGATATGGCCAGTCACCAAGGTGGAGGCTAATCCGAGAACGCTGCCCATGTTTGCCCCGCCCGCGGTACAGCTGCCAGAAGACGCTGCGGCGCAGGCTGCTGCTGATGTCACACGCAGGCTTGCCGGGATGATCGGCAGTCACAGACTGTCATCTGGCCGGTTGTTGCAGCCGGGGGATGTGATGATCCTGCTGCGCAAGCGTGGCCGCTATTACAAGCTTTTGATGGCTGCCTTGCAACGTGCCGGATTGCCGGTGGCGGGCGCCGACCGCATGACACTGCAAGACCAGATCGAGATCAAGGATTTGCTGGCGCTGGGCGATGTCGTATTGCTTCCCGAGGATGATCTGCAGCTTGCCACGGTACTGAAGTCACCGCTGTTCGGCCTGGATGAGGACGGCCTTTTTGAACTGGCGCATGGGCGGGGGGATGCATCGCTTTATGCGCGTCTGATGTCGCATCGGGGCGCTGATAGCGATATTGGCAGAATGGCCGAACGCCTGTCACATTTCAGGGCTGTGGCAGACAGGGCGTCTGTTTTCTCGTTTTTCAGCACTGTGCTTGGCGCATGCAGACAGGCTTTCCGGGCACGGCTTGGCAGTGCTGTTGACGAGGCGCTCGATCACTTTCTGGCGCTGGCGCAGAGCTTTGGCAATGGCGGCGGGGTTTCGCTGACCGAGTTTCTGGCGCTGGTGCGTGGCAGTGGCGGCGAGGTCAGGCGCGATATGGATGCTGCGGCAGCCAACGAAATCAGGGTCATGACAATCCATGGCGCAAAGGGGCTGGAGGCGCCGCTGGTCGTTCTGCCGGATATGCTGCGGGCAAGCAGCAACCGTGACCGTCTGATCAAGGATTCGCAAAGCGACTTTGTCTATTGGGCCCCGTCGGCGGGCGGGCGGCCAGACTTCGTCACGACTGCCAAAATGCAGGTAGATGACGCCGCAAAACAGGAAGAGAACAGGCTTTTATATGTGGCGATGACGCGGGCGCGCGACGGGCTGGTGATTGGCGGGTGGGAAGCTGCCCACCAGCGCTTCATGAAAAGCAGCGCCTATGAGCGGATACGCGATGCCGCCACTGACATGGGCAGTTTTGTCACTGAAGATGACGGCACGCTGCGTTTGCAGGAGGATGCGCCGCCTGCACCGGTTGCAAGGCCTGTGGATACATCACCGCCGCCCCTTGCCAAAGACGCAGACAAGCCGCTGTGGCTGGAACAGCCGGCGCCGGTTGAGCCAAGCCCGCCGCGCCCGCTTCGCCCGTCCCAGCCTGATGAAGGCGCCCGCATGGCCCCGGCACCGGGCACCGGCATTGGTGCGGCAAGCACAGCAATGGCCCGCGGACGGCTGGCGCACCGGCTGTTTGAAATATTGCCAGCGATTGCCCCGTCCCAGCGGGCCGATGCGGCACGGCGCATGGTCGCATCGCAAACTGACGTGTCTGCCGAGGCAGGCGGCGTGCTGATTGATGATGTGATGAAGGTGATGGCGATGCCGGCACTTGCCGATCTGTTTAGTGAGCGCGCGCTGGCCGAGGTGTCGATCAGCGGCGTGGTTGGCGGGGACGGCGTTGCCGGACAGATTGACCGGCTGTATGTCGGTGCGGGCCAAGTGCTTGTTGCGGACTTCAAGACAGGCCCGATGCCGCAGGTCACGCCCGCCGCCTATACCCGCCAGATGGCTCTTTATGCCGCGCTTCTGGAACAGATTTATCCCGATGATGACATTGTGACCTTGCTGGTCTGGACCGAGGCGGCCCAGATCCAGGAATTGTCTGCAGATGCACGGCAAGCTGCCTTGAATCCCGGTGATTTGCCCGGCACCGCTTGACGCTCCGGGACCTTGTGCCTACTTTCAGTTCAGGCGGCCGACCAACAACATGTGCGGCCAGGTCAAACCGACGGGGGCAATTCAAGATGGCAACTTCAAAGACGACGGACAGCGATTTTTCCACAGATGTCCTGCAGGCAGACAAACCTGTTCTGGTGGATTTCTGGGCGGAATGGTGCGGCCCCTGCAAGGCGATCGGGCCGGCGCTGGAAGAAATCAGCGATGCCAAGGGTGATGCGCTTTCGATCATCAAATTGAACATCGATGAAAATCCGCTGACACCGCAGCAATATAATGTGCGCGGCATCCCGACCCTGTTGATCTTCAAGGGCGGTGAGGTTGTTGCCGAGAAAATTGGTGCCGTGCCGAAGTCGCATCTCGAAGCCTGGATCAACGACACGATCAGCTAAGACGGCCCGGAAATTCACGACTGGCGTGGTCGGCGCATAAATGTGCGATGGTTCATGCGGGCAGGGTGCCATTGGCCGCCAGCACATGGCCGGCAAGATAGAGCGATCCGCAAATCATCACAGGCGCGTTGTCCGGATCATCACTTATGGTGATGGCTGACAGCGCAGCGCCAATCGATGCTGCAGGTTGCGCGGCGCTGAACAGAGGTGTGGCCGCATTCACCAGTTCATGGGCCGTCAGGCTGGATGGCTGGTCCGGAATGACCACGCAATGAAGCGATGCCGCCAAAGGGGCAATCTTCTCAAGAAACTCGGCTGGCGGGCGGGTGTTCAATGCACCTGTCACAAAATGCCATGTGCCCGTTGGCGACAGCTGTTTCAGCGCCGCTGCGAGCGCACTGGCACCATGCGCATTATGCGCCCCGTCAAGCCATATGGCGCGCTCGGCCGCAATCTGTGTCAGATGGCCATCCGCAAGCCTTTGCAGCCGCCCCGGCCAGCTGGCCGTGGCAGTGCCTTGCCCGCCCATCTCGAAATCCAGATCAGGCATGGCTGAATTGAGCGCGGCGGCAGCCAGCGCCGCGTTCTGCATCTGGTGATGGCCAAACAATCCGGGCGGTGCCAGTGTCAGAACATTGCCATGGGCCCGCACCACCACGCCGCCATTATCTTCAAGCTGCCACAGGATATCACGGTCGACAGCGACAGCCCTTGTGCCCACCACCGCGGCATGACTGTCCAGCGCATCCATGACCACTTGATCCTGTGCGGCGCACAGGCATGGCGTATCTGCCCGCATGATACCGGCTTTCTGACCGGCAATGCCGGCAAGATCACTGCCCAGAAAATGTTCATGATCGCGCGCAATCGGGGTAATGACGGTTGCGGCCGGGCGATCCAGAACATTTGTTGAATCCAAGGCGCCGCCAAGGCCGGTTTCCAGCAGCAGCAGATCAGCCTTGCTGCGGGAAAAGGCAAGGAACGCTGCCGCTGTCGTAACTTCGAAAAAGGTCACAGGTTCGTCGCCATTTGCACGTTCCACCTCTTCCAGCAGATCGGCCAGCGCGCCATCAGCAATCAGGTTTCCGGCAAGACGGATGCGCTCGTTAAAGCGGCATAGATGCGGCGATGTATAAACATGCACAGACAGGCCGGCAGCCTCGGCCATGGCCCGCATCAGGGCAATCACCGACCCCTTGCCATTGGTGCCGGCAACATGGATCACGGGCGGCAGGCGGTGGTGCGGGTTGCCAAGGCGGTCCAGCAGGTCAAAGGTGCGGGTCAGACCAAGGTCGATAAGCTTTGGGTGAAGGGCGGCCAGCCGGTCCAGCGCCGCGGTTGCCCGCGCAGTGTCGTCTGCAGATGGGTCGTCTGCAGATGTGTCCTTTGCAGA
>ERZ802830.1900-NODE-1900-length-19437-cov-26.6997_pt1 | contig 19437 bp, 18 predicted proteins | sample MGYA00345654_ERZ802830 | MGnify/ENA primary metagenome ERZ802830 (study PRJEB30503, sample SAMEA104212375) | marine metagenome | biome: Westerlies Biome; feature: [SRF] surface water layer (ENVO:00010504) within the epipelagic zone...; material: water...
TATCTGAAGCACAATTCAACAAGGTGCAAAGCATGATCCAAGCTGGCATTGATGAAGGGGCAAGGCTTGTCGCTGGCGGCGTTGGTCGTCCCGAAGGCATGAATCGTGGCTGGTTTGTGAAGCCAACGGTTTTTGCCGATACGACAGCCGATATGACGATTATCCGTGAAGAAATTTTTGGCCCTGTTCTGGCACTCATGCCATTTGACAGCGAGGAAGAAGCCATTACGCTTGCCAATGATACACCTTATGGGCTGGCGGCCTATATTCAGACGGGTGATAAAGAACGCGCCAAGCGGGTTGCGGCAAGGTTGCGCGCTGGCATGATTCAGGTGAATGGCGCTTCGCGTGCGGCAGGAAGCCCGTTTGGCGGCTACAAGCAGTCAGGCGTTGGCCGTGAAGGTGGGTTTTGGGGGATTGAAGAGTTTCTTGAAATTAAAACCATTAGCGGCATTGTCTAGCACCGCCCATTGGGGCTGATCCATTTAGTGCATGGATTTCAATTGCGTCAGTGACCGCAGCCCATCCGTCTAATCATTATCATTCAGCCCTGCACCAGCACCTGCAAGTCGTGACGCCTCGGTTGCTGGTGCATAGGTGTTTTTGGCAAAGCTGTTCAAAACAGTGATGCAAGCAGATGCTGTTAACGGAACACGGGGAATTGCGGCATTGGCGATGGTGATCATCTCTGGCAGTTTATCATTGGATGTTGCATAAATATGGCAGGCCGACGCATCCATTAAAATCGCCGTATCATTTTTTGAAAATCCGAATTTACTCTGACTCAGCGCAAAAACGGCATTGCCCATTGATAGGCAAACAGGGCTGTTTGCGGCGCGAAGCGCGATAAAGGGGATTAGCAATAACGGCGTTCTGACACGGGCAAATTGCACTTCATCCCCAAATACACCATCACCATAGGCCGCCCCAGTGGCGATTGGACAATAATGACCATCACGCGCTGTGTCATCGGGCCAGATGGTGATTTCACCGGCTTGCCGCCAGCTTAGATATCGACATAGCGCGGCAACACCGGGCAATTGACGGCGTTGAAGCCATTTAACAGCATAGCCAGCTTCGTCTGCGAGCCCCCAATCCATGCCGCTTCCGCGGGCAGCCTTGGTGGCAAGGGCGCCGATTTCACCAAGCGACCAGCTCATGCCCTTCCATGATCCGGTTTGCCTTTGCTGGCAAGCGGTGGATAAAACAGGCTATCGGGGTCTAACATTGCCAATTCATTGGGGAAGGGCGCGCCTTGATACATTGTAATGCGCAACCACCGATCCGAACGCGGGTCAAATTTTGACGCGCCGAAAAAGGACAATTTACAGCGAAGCAAATCAATTGGCTGCATTTCTGCTGAAATCGTATTGTCCTGAATTTCGGCATAGGGAAGGGTAAAAACAGTTTGCATGCGGCGGACAATATGCCGGTGTTCTGGATGTTTCAGCAAAAACACGGCAACGTTATCATCGCCTGATCGGGCAGGGTTTTCGATCCAGTGATCGATGGCCTTCATCGCCCGAACGGCATCACGGCCGGGTGCAAGCGGTTGCTCATAAGGCTCGATTGGTTCTTCAAACCGTTCACCAAGCCGCGGCTCAAGCTTTTCTTCAGACACATACCAGACCCGCGCCAGCGCATCATTTTGCGAATAATCAATGCCCTTGGTCCAGCTATAGGCGGTGTTCATCATCTGGCGCAGCCGTGACAGGGGCATTGACCCATCAATACGGAAATGCGCTGCCTCATCGGATGACATGCCGATTGCCAAATCGTCAATCAGGTCTCCATGATCTTCAAGCAGAAGCGATACAAGCTGTTCCTGGCCTTCAAGGCTAAGATTAGCCTCGCCCCAGCGATAGATGCTGTCCCAAGGCTGGTCTATATCGGCGGCAAGGCCGCGCACAAAAGCGTCAAGCCGGACAAGATCATCACGCAATGACTTGGTTTTGCCATGCTGATAAGGGCTATCGGTTGTCCACTCATCCGCGTTTTTGGCAGCTTTGGCAATCATCGTCACAAAGCGGGATAGTCCAGCCTGATCGGTTGCGGCAAGCGCCCGCACGCGTCCCAAAGCGGTTTCACGCGCATTGATCCATGCGTGAATCAATGATGGATGATTAATCAAGAATGGTGCCATGCCAAGACCAGTTGAATTGCCAACACCGATGCGGCGGCGAATATCGGGATCAAGCTTGACCGCCTTTGCTGGTGCTTTTACCGCAGCCATATGTTCGACAATATCAATGGTAAATGACCGGATTAACCAGACGGCAAGCAATTCAGGCTGGAACGAGCCCGAAAATTCAGGCCGGTTTGCCCAGATATCACGATCGGCAGCGCCAAATTTTCCAGATCCGTAAACGGCTGTTGTCCGCATTAAATAGCCAACAGGCTCGATCATCGCAGGGTCGGGCTGGGTGCCAGCGGCAAGACAATCACGAACATAATCAAAAAGCCGAACTGACCGGTTTGCCCGTGACAGCACTAACTCATCATCAGAAATACGGCCGGCTTCTTGCAGCGGAACATTCTGTCTAAGCCTTTCAATATCGGCATCGCTTATGGTTCCATCATGAAGCGTAAATGTGGAGTCCCATGCTTCGGCGATGACCCGATCTGACCGCTTTTCGGCTGGCAGATCATGCGCAAAGGCAACCAATGTATAGCTTCGCTCGGGGCCAATGGCCTCATAGGTGGCAACGCCAACACCCTTGGTATCAATCAACCAACGACTTTGTTTAAATTGCCAGTTCTCGGCTTTGAGGCGGCGCAGCAAAACGCGCATAAAGCTGAGACGGCTTTGATGAAATGATCCCATCCGTGCCAAAGTCATGACCTGACTGGCGGGGCGAAGCGCAACAGACGTTACTGGCAGCGTTGTTGCGGCGGGATTATCTTGTTTTATCTCTGGTTTTTTCATCAATCAAACCACTTTGCTTGCTGAGGCCACGAAACCTAGTTAGGCAGTTTCAGCGCCAAAATTTTCATCATAAAACCGAAGCCAGTTTTCACCCATAACGGCATTTGTGTCTTTTTCGGAAAAACCCTGCTGCCTTAGCCCTGCTGCGATCGCTCCGAAATGGCGGTTATCTATAAACCAGCTTGGCATTGGAGGAAAGCCTGCATTGCTGGCTGATCCTTCGCCATAATCAATTTCTTTTGTCCATCTGCCAACGCGCATCCATTCAACCACACTGTCGGGTTGATCCTGACAAAGGTCGGATCCGAGGCCGATGTTGTCGATGCCCATTAAATCGGCAGTGTCGGCAATCATCTGGCAAAAGCTTGTCAGACTGCAATCTGACTTATCCTTTAAATGATGCGGATAGAGCGAGAAGCCCAACATGCCACCTGATTGGCTGAGCGCGCGAAGCACATCGTCCGATTTATTGCGTTTGGCCGGATGCCAGAAATAGGGGTTGGCATGGGTAATGGCAATTGGGCGTTGTGAAATTTCAATGGCGTCTAATGTTGACTGTTGAGCCGAATGGCTCATATCAACAACCATGCCAACACGGTTCATTTCCTTGATGACTTGTCGGCCCATGCGCGTGATGCCAGTGTCTTCATCTTCATAACATCCAGTGGCGAGAAGGGACTGATTGTTATAGGTAAGCTGCATAAAACGAACGCCAAGGCTGTGGCAAATTTCAACAAGCCCAATATCATCTTCGATCGGTGATGGGTTTTGAAATCCAAAAAAGATCGCGGTCCGGCCTTCGCGCTTGGCACGACGCACATCATCGCCGGTCGTGCCATGAAAAATTAGATCTGGATAGCGTTCAAACCAGCGATTCCATTGTTCGATATTGGTAACGGTTTCGCGAAACATCTCGTGGTAGGCAATCGTCACATGAACCGCATCAACGCCGCCTTCGCGCATTTGCCGAAAGATTTTTTCTGACCAATTTGCATATTGAAGATTGTCGATGAGATGCATCAGCTTATTCCGGCTTACCAGAGGCAATATAGCTGGTTTTCACAATTGTATAGAATTCTGCGGCATAGCTACCCTGTTCACGCGAGCCATAGGAGCTGTTGCCGCGCCCGCCAAATGGCACATGATAATCGGTGCCTGCGGTTGGCAGATTAATCGTAACAACACCAGTTTGGGCATTGCGGCGGAAATGCGTTGCCCGCGCCAGCGAACGGGTGATGATTCCCGATGTGAGGCCAAAATCAGTGTCATTCACGACATCCAGCGCCTCATCGTATGAGCCGACCTTGATGATACAGGCGATTGGCGCAAACATTTCTTCGCGATTGATGCGCCATCCATTTTTCGTGCCACCAATAACCGCAGGTGTCATGTAATAGCCATCATGATCACGGCTAACCGTCTCGCCGCCACACAGAACCTCGCCGCCTTCTTGTTTGGCTGTTTCCATCCATTGCAGGTTTTCGGCCAATTGTCCGGCGCTAACCACGGGGCCGATTTGTGTTCCATCTGCCAAAGCATGCCCAACCTTCATTGCCGATGCTGCGGCAACAAGCCGGTCAGCAAATTCGTCATGGATGGCTTCATGCACAACAAGCCGTGACGAGGCGGTGCATTTCTGTCCCGTTCCGCCAAAAGCGCCGCCAAGTGCGGTTGCCACGGCAAGATTAATATCGCCATCATCCATAATGGCAAGCGCGTTCTTTGATCCCATTTCCATTTGAACTTTGGTAAGATTGGCAATTGCAGCGGTGGCAATCTGTTTGCCAACATCCAGCGAACCGGTAAAGCTGATCGCGTTTATCGCTGGACTTTCGACAAGTTTCTGGCCAATGCTGCCCCCCGGTCCCATCACCAGATTGAAAAGCCCATGCGGAATATCCTGACGAGAAATGATTTCGCTTAGGGCAACAGCCGAAGCCGGCACCAGATTTGCCGGTTTCCAGATGACCGCATTGCCAAAAGCCAGCGCTGGCGCAATTTTCCAGACAGCCGTTGCGGTTGGGAAATTCCAAGGGCTGATAATGGCAACAACCCCAACCGGTTCGCGCCGAACGTCAATTTCGATGCCGTCACGAACACTATCGGCCGTATCACCGATCTGACGAAGCACTTCAGCAGCATAATAAGTAAAGAACTGGCCAGCACGATAGATTTCACCAACACCTTCGGCTAATGGCTTGCCCTCTTCACGGCTGAGAAGGTTGCCAAGCTCGATGCGGCGTTCCATCAATTCATTGCCGATATTCATCAAGATGGTTTGACGCGCCTCAAGACCAGTGACGGCCCATTTTTTCTGGGCGGTTTGGGCGGCTTCCAGGGCGCGATCAAGTTGGGCGCTGTCGGCCTGCGCAAAATGGCCAACCTGATCGCTTAAGTCGGATGGGTTGATATTGGCAATTGTGCTTTGCCCATCGCACCACGCGCCTGCAATAAAATTCTGTCCGGTTTCTGACATGGTCTCTCGCGCCTTTCATGCTGCCAATATCTGCAATAATCCGCTTGATTGGCATGGGTCATGCTGACCGAAAGAGGGTTTGAATACAACCCCTTTACTTTATCCCGTTCGCGACGTGTTTTGGTAATAATTTGCATAGCTTGTCTTTTCCTGATAAGCGGAATTTAAATGATGCAAATATCAGGCTCCATGGGGCTGATATTTTTGCAATTTCATGCAAAGGACGGCGGCGAATGAAAATGATCACTGATCGTATGTCGATGCCCTATTTCGCCCTTGGCGTTTTGGCTTTTGCAATGGGAATCATTCCCCTCAATGACGCATTGATTAAATTGATGAGTGGTGATGTTTCGCTTGGCCAGTTGGTTGCGTTGCGGGCAGTGATGACGCTGATCATGCTGGGCATTTTCAGCCGCAGTATTCAGGCAATGTTTGAGCTACCAGCAAAGGTTTTCTTGCTGTTTTTCGCCCGTAGCATGTGTCTTGTGCTGGCGATGGTTCTGTTTTTTGTTTCGCTGGGAACGCTGCCGCTGGCAAATGTAATCGCCATTTTCTTTGTATCACCATTGATCATTACCATTTTGTCAGTGCCATTTCTTGGTGAAAAAATTGGCCTTCATCGTTTGGCCGCGGTATCGACTGGTATGGCTGGGGTTTTGTTTATCATCCGGCCCGGCGGGGTTCAGTTTCAGGTGGAAACCTTGTTTGTTGTGGTGTCCGCCTTTAGCTATGCCGCTTTCCAGATATGGACAAGACGTCTAAAATCAGTTGGCAATCTGTCGGGAATGGTTGCGGTTCAACATATTTGCTATTTGACGATTGGCGCGGTGTTCATGCTGGTGAATATGATCTGGCCAGTTGATCAATCGGGCAATCCGACAGTTGATTTTTTGCTTCGCGCGCCATCACTGATGTCTCTGACTAACCTTGGCTATTTGGTGATTTGCAGCTTTTCGGTTTTGCTGTTGTCCTATGCATCGTCCAATGCTTACCGTTCGGTCGAGGCATCGGTAATTGCGCCATTTGAATATGTCGCGATTCCATTTGGAGTTTTCTGGGGTGTTGTGATCTGGGATGAATGGCCTGATCAGATGGTCATGATTGGGATAACACTCATTCTGGCGGGTGGGCTTTACACGCTTTATCGTGAAAATGTCCAATCCATTGACGTGATTACGTCAAGCCCGATGCCAGCAACCGCCGCGATTGCAGAGCCAGCCGCTGCTTTACCGCGAGATTTGGATGCAAAAGAGCTAAATCAAAAAGATTAAGCCCGTGAAAAGTGATGGCGGCGGCGCCTAGTCGGTTTTGCCACCTTTCCAGACGCCTGTATCTTTCAGCTTTTCGGCAACTTCGGCAGGCATGTAATTTTCATCATGTTTTGCTAAAACATTGGTTGCAATAAATTGACCATTGGCAAGTGCCCCCTCGGCAACGACGCCTTGGCCTTCGCGAAACAGGCTTGGCAATGCATTGTCATAGCGAACGCTAATTTCGGTTGTACCATCGGTCACTGTGAAAACAGATTGCAATCCGTTGATCGCAACGCTGCCATCTTTGACCAGCCCACCAAGCCGCAAAGCCTGCCCCGCCTTTGTTCCTGAGTTGGTGATTTCGGTTGGCGTATAGAAAAAAACAATATTGTCGCGAAGCGCGCCAAGCACAAGCATGGCCGAAATTCCAACCAATGCTGCGATCACCGCGATGATTGATAACCGTTTGGCTTTGGGTGACATGGACGCCTCGTTGATGCGTATCATTAGGGATTTGATAACGCTGCTTACCAGAAGATTATGAAGATGCAATAGCTTGCCAAAAATTTTTGGTCGCGGCAAGACAGCGCATGTTATTGTATAGCGCCGCCAAACATTGTAAACAGGTCATACTAATTTAGTGAACGTAGTGAGGATTTTATGAAAAATTATGTTTTTATCGCCGCAGCAGCGGCAGGGCTTCTTTTGGCAGCTCCGGCACAGGCTGGTGATGCAGCTGCGGGTGAAAAAGTATTCAAGAAATGTAAAGCCTGTCATTACGTTGATCGGGAAAAAAACAAATCTGGCCCGCATTTGGTGAACATCGTTGGCCGTGCAGCTGGTGCGGTTGAAGGGTTCAAATATTCCAAAGCGATGGCTGGATCGGGTCTGGTTTGGGATGAGGCAACTTTGACCGGTTTCCTTGCCAAACCGAAAAAATACCTAAAAGGCACCAAAATGTCGTTTGCCGGTCTGAAAAAAGAATCTGACATTGCCAATGTGATTGCCTATCTAAAGTCAATAAAATAACCTGATGCCCTCTTGGGTGGGGGATCCCATTTAGGTTTGTTGCGGGCTATGGCCCTGTTTAGAGGTTAATACGGCGAATATATCATGGATTTGATGAACAAATATCCGCGCTTGTCGGATCTGAAAAAGCCTGCGTCAAAACGCATCCCAAAATTTGTGTTTGCTTATCTTGACTCAGGAACAGGCCATGATCGCGCCAAAGATGAAAACAGGGCCTTTCTCGACTCGATCGAACTGACGCCCCAATTTATGCGGGGGCGGGTCGATCCCGATCTGACAACCAAGCTTGGCAAGAATACATTCAAAGCGCCATTTGGTGCGGCGCCCATTGGCCTGTCATCATTGATCTGGCCCGGGGCGGAATCAATTATTGGCCGCACCGCCAAAAAACATGGTTTTCCCTATACGCTAAGCACGGTGGCCGGTGAATCAATCGAAATGATCGCCGAATCCGCGGGTGAAATGGGCTGGTTTCAGCTTTATGCCCCGCGTGATCGCGATTTGATGCGTGATTTGCTTCGGCGCGCCAAAGGCTGTGGCTACACAACTTTGGTTGTGACCGCCGATGTGCCATCACCAAGCCGCCGTGAACGTATGCGGATTGCCGGCGCACCGCTTGGCAGCCGAGGTAATTCAGCGTTTTCGCCGCGCGTTATCTGGCAAAGCATGCTTCGTCCGGAATGGGCAGTGCGGACCTTGCTGAATGGTGGGGCACGCTTTCGCAATATGGAACCCTATGCCAAGAATAATGGGACGATGGGCATCACCAAATTCATTGGTGATCAGCTAAACGGCTCGCTTGATTGGGACTATCTTGCTGAAATTCGCGCCGAATGGGATGGCGAAATCTATCTCAAAGGGGTTCTTCATGGGCAAGATGCGGCGCGGGCGGTCAAGCTTGGCATCGATGGGATTGTTGTTTCAAATCATGGCGGCCGCCAATTAGATGCGGCACCACCACCTTTGGCACAGCTATCAGCCATTCGCGCTGCGGTTGGCAAAGATGTGCCGCTGATTGTCGATAGTGGCATCATGTCGGGGCTTGATATTGTGCGGGTGTTGTCGGCAGGAGCTGATTTTGCGCTTGTTGGCCGTGGGTTCATGTATGCCGTTGCCGCGCTTGGTACGAAAGGCGGCGAACATGCGGCCTCAATCCTTTTAGAAGAAGTGCGCGATGTAATGGCCCAGCTTGGCCTGTCGTCGATTGATGAAGTTAAGCGGCTTGGCAATGGCTAGCCGCGGCTAGGTTATTTTCAGCGCAAGAAGGGTGATGTCATGCTGTCTTTGGGTTTGCAACGGATATTTTCTGCTGTTTTTATGGGTCTGATGCTGCTGTCACCAGCGATGGCGTCTGATCTTATGTTTGGGGCGCTCCAATTTCGCGCGACGATCGGATCAATGCCAAGCAGCGCCGCCTACCTTTCGATCACAAATCATGGTGTTACGGCTGACCGGTTGTTGGCTGTTGAAAGCAGCCTTGCACGCAAAACCGAACTTCACACAATGGACGTTACAAATGGCGTTATGAAAATGCGGCAGATTGACGACGGTATTGCAATTCCATCTGGCAAGACGATCCAGCTGGCACCAGGTGGGTTTCATGTGATGCTGATCGGTTTGAAAGCGCCGTTGAATGCTGATGAAAATTATCAAGTGACTTTAACGTTTGAAAAGGCAGGAAAAGTTAACCTGACCGGTCTTGCCAAACGTCCCGCAGATTTGAAAATGCCTGACACGGATTCAACTGACGCGCATTCATCTTCAACACATTCAATGGATATGCCGAAAAGCAACTAGCATAGCCATCATGTGCACAGCCATCAGCTTAGAAGATGCCAGCATCTAATCCAGCCGCCACGCCAAGGCATAGATCGCTAACCTGCTCGCAAAAAGCGTCATTCCAATCGCCATGCAGGATTAAAGGTTCGGCCACCAACCGCCATTTCAGGCCGCTACAAATGCTTGTCAGGGCGCGCTTTGTTGCAGTGCCGTCCAATCCGGCGCGGATATAGACCGCAACTGGCTTGGCATCGCTTTGATCCAGCCAGTCATTATAACAACGATCAAACATATCTTTGGTTGCGCCAGCCATATATCCAATATTTTCTGTTGTGCCGATGATAAGCGCATCGGCGGCCAATAGATCGGGGCTAGTCACATCAAATGGCGAAAGACAGCGCGTCTTTACCTCACCATAATCATAACCATCATAACCAAGACAGGCATCAAGCCCCGCCTTGGCAAGCGCGGTAGTATTTGGTGATGGCGTATGGGCAATGATCAATAGGGTTTTCGACATGGGTGAAACTTTAGGCTGTTTTGGCTATATTGCAATGACAGCCGACTTGTCGGTTCAATTTATGATATGCAGCTTGCAATGCAAGCAGCGCCGTAGCCAATGCTGGTTTTGGCAGGAAAGGGCAAATAGATATGAATAACCCCCTCGATCGGGCCGCGATTATCGCCGGTCTTGAAGATAGACAAGGCTGGCAATTGACGCCCGAAGATGTGTCTTTGCAAATCATTGAAAAAACATATTTCTTTAAGAATTTTAACGCTGCTTTCGGGTTTATGGGGCGGGTTGCCCTGATTGCCGAACGCGCCAATCACCATCCCGAATTTCACAATCAATATCGTCAGGTCACGGTTCGGTGGGCAACGCATTCGTGCGGCGGCATTACCGCACTTGATCTGGAAATGGCAAAGATTTGTGATCAGCTTGCCGTTGATAGCGGGTTAAAGGCCTAGGCCGATCCCGCTTGCGGCGGCGCGAGGCTTTCCATCACATCGCCCATTGAAGAATCCATAGCGCGACAAGACCAACCCCAATTGTGGTGATCATCTGCCGCGTAACCAAGGCCGCAATGATCGCCAGCGCGGCGGCAAACAGACGTGGATTATCCCAAAGGGCAATTGTCTGGTCTGCCGGATCAAGCAATATGGCAGGGACGATAATCGCCGTTAAAACCGCAATTGGCACAAACCCCAAAGCATCGACAAGCCATGGTGGCGGCCGATTGCTAATGCCATTGCTAAGCATGATAAAACGCGTTGCAAAGGTAAATAGACCTGTTGCAATCATGATGAACCAGATCATGATGTTGCTCCTGCTTGATGGTTAAGACGGCTGACAAGCCAGCCCGCCAAAATGCCGCAAATGGCAGCGATGATAAGCCATGAATTCCACGGCAATGGTTGGCCGATTATCGCGATGGTTCCAGCAGTCATCACGGCGGCGAGATCGGCGCGTGTTTTTAGAATTGGCGCAACAACAGCGATAAAGGTAAGCGGGATGGCGAATGACAATGACCATGAGTCGGGAATCGTGCCGCCAACCAAAACCCCAAAAATCGTTGCAAATTGCCAGCTCACCCACAGCAGCATACCGCTTCCAAGAAGGTGAAAATGTTGATTGGAGCCGGGTGGTTCATGTTGGAGTCGCCTTATCGAGATGGCATAGGCTTCATCGGTTAGCAAATAGCCCAGTAAAATACGCCATCGCAGCGGCAGGTGACGCAAATAGGCAGCGATGGATGCGCTGTAGAGAACATGGCGCAAATTGATAACGCAAACCGACCCACCAACGATCAAGGCTGGCACACCAGCCGCCCATAGCTGGGCAAATACAATTTGACTGGCGCCACCAAATAGGATGCTTGACATCAAGATTGTTTGCCACGGGGTCAGGCCGCTTTCAATGCCAAGAACGCCGAATACAAGACCAAAGGGTGCGACGCCAAAAATAAGGGGCACTTCCTCACGAACGCCAGCCCAGAACTCGCTTCCCGCCGACCGGTTTTGGCTGGCCGATGGGTTGTTTTGGGCTTTTAGCATAGCAAAATTTCTTCATAAAAAAGAGGGGTTTTCCCGATCAGCGGCATGATAGCGCAGGGTAAAGAATTAGCAAACAATTACCGAATCATTGGTGATGTGGGTGTGATATTTGATTACCGGTAAATGCGTGGTTAGCAATCTTGCAATTCACGCCCGTTTTGGGTACTTCCTATGGCTGGACTGAGTCGGTCATCCGAATATTTTGCCAAAGGCCAGCAATCATGACAGCTAATTTTCAATTTGCCGACCAGATGGATGTCGCTGGTAAAACCGTGCTGCTACGACTCGATGTTAATGTTCCGCTTGCTGATGGAGTGGTAAGCGACGATACCCGCATCCGGCGTGTTATGCCGGGGGTTCAATCCCTTCTTGAACGCGGCGCAAAAGTTGTTGTGCTGACGCATTTTGGCCGGCCGAAAGGCGCATTTGTGCCAGCCCTGACCGTGCGCCCTGTGGCGCAATCAATGGCTGGAATTCTTGGCCAGCCGGTGCCGGTGGAAAGTGACGTTATTGGCCCTGGTGGCAAAAAGGCCGTAGCAGCTTTGGCAGCTGGTGACATTCTGATGATGGAAAATCTGCGCTTTTACCCTGAAGAAGAAGCCAATGATCTGGCCTTTGCCAAAAGCCTTGCGGCGCTTGGTGATCTTTATGTTGGTGATGCTTTTTCCTGTGCGCACCGGGCGCATGCATCGGTTGATGCCTTGCCGCGTTTGATGCCATCGGCGGCTGGACGGTCTTTTGCGGCCGAGCTTGAGGCGTTGAATGCGGCATTATCATCACCAGTGCGCCCACTTGGTGCCGTTGTTGGCGGTGCAAAAGTGTCGTCAAAGCTGGCCTTGCTGGAAAATCTTGTTACCAAGGTTGATGGGCTAGTGCTTGGCGGGGGGATGGCCAATACATTTTTGCTGGCGAAAGGAAAGCCAATCGGCGCCTCGCTTGCCGAACATGACATGGTGGACACGGCGCGCCGGATTATGGACGTTGCTGCCGCGCATAATTGCCAGATCCTGCTTCCCCAAGATGTGGTTGTGGCGGTTGAATTCAAACTTGGTGCTGCGCATCGCCTTGCCAGCAGTGATGATGTTGCCGATGGTGAAATGATTTTGGATGCTGGCGCCGAATCGGTTGTGGCAGCAACTGCCTTTCTTGATCGCTGTTCGGCAATTGTCTGGAATGGGCCAATGGGCGCGTTTGAGATTCCGCCGTTTGATGCGGCGACCACGGCATTGGCGCGTGCCGTTGCAACGAAAACGCAAAATGATGGAGTGATGAGTGTTGCCGGTGGCGGTGATACGATGGCGGCACTTGCAAATGCTGGGGTGAATGACCAATTCTCCTATGTGTCAACCGCCGGCGGCGCGTTTCTTGAATGGCTTGAAGGCAAGCGTCTGCCCGGGGTTGAGGCATTGCGTATCAACTAGCCATTAATGTCATAAGGCGTTTGATCATTAGGCGCTGAGTTATAGGGCAGGGCTGGATTGCCAAAAAGGACAAGCATCATGTTTTTCGATAATCCGTTTAAATCGCGTTTGCCAAATTCCGATGAAGCTTTGGCTGGTCGTGGCACCGCTGTTTTTGCTGGCGGCAATCATGCAGTCCTTGGTACTGCCCTGACCGGTTCTGTGCCGAAGGGGATGAAGCAGATTGTCCTTGGCCTTGGCTGTTTTTGGGGTGCCGAACGGCTGTTTTGGAAGCTGCCCGGTGTTCATGTCACGGCGGTTGGCTATGCTGGCGGTGTGACGCCGAATCCTACCTATGAAGAAACTTGCAGCGGGCTGACCGGTCATACTGAAGTTGTTTTGCTGGTTTATGACCCTGCCAAGCTGGCGCTTGATAACGTTCTAACAACATTCTGGCAGGCGCATGACCCCACCCAAGGGTTTCGGCAGGGAAATGATCGCGGCACGCAATATCGGTCGGCGATCTTTGTGATGGATGATGATGATCTGGCCATTGTCACTGCGAGTGCCGAACAATATCAAAAGGCGCTGGCAAAAGCCGGGTTCGGCCAGATCACAACTGAGATCGCGGTTAATGACCAATTTTACTATGCCGAGGATTATCATCAGCAATATTTGCACAAGGTGCCAAATGGCTATTGTGGCCTTCAGGGAACCGGTGTTTCGGCAGGCTAGGCTGACGAAAACAAAAAGATCTTAAAACGCTTGGGAAAAGCGCGATGCAAGGATTGACCTTCGGTCGTGGCGGTGTTAGGTTCCCGCTTCGTTATTGAGCATTTAGGCCGCTGGCCGCCGATTTGGGAGCCCCAAATTATGAAAGTTGTTAGTTCACTCAAGACACTGAAATCGCGTGATCGGCATTGTCAGGTGGTACGTCGCCGCGGCAGGTTATATGTGATTAACAAGAAGAACCCGCGCCTCAAGGCTCGTCAGGGGTAAGGTTTTGCGTGGCACATGTGCCGCCAGCTTATCCAAAGCTTTTATAATATCCAAGGCACGGTCGGTTTTCCGGCCGTTTCTTTTGCCCGTATTTCTGATTGCGTCACCTTGGGCTGTTCTGCATCATGGCAGGTGGGTGCCTTGCGGGGCGGAGTGAGCAAGTAAGACGCTATTAGTTTTTTTTGAGGATATAGAGCTCAGGAGCCATTTATGCAGATGCCACAACCAGATCAGGCCGTTATTGATCGCCGCGAAACAATTTGTCGTGACCTTTGCGAATTGGTCGCTGCCGATTGTGTGATTGATTCGGTTGAAGGGCGCCGCGCCTATGATTCTGATGGGCTGTCTGCCTATCGCCAGCTTCCTCTCGCCGTGGTTTTGCCAGAAACCGTCCAGCAAATTGCCGCTGTTATGAAATATTGTCACAACGAAGGCATCAAAGTGGTGCCGCGCGGGTCAGGAACATCGCTATCTGGTGGGGCTTTGCCTCTGGCTGATGCGGTTCTTGTTGGGCTTGGTAAATTCAACCGAATTCTTGATGTTGATTATACGAATCGTTGTGTCGTTGCCCAGCCGGGCGTGACCAACCTTGCCATTACCCATGCGGTTCAGGCTGATGGGTTTTATTATGCGCCCGATCCGTCAAGCCAGATTGCCTGCTCTGTTGGTGGCAATGTTGCCGAAAATTCAGGTGGCGTTCATTGTCTGAAATATGGTCTGACAACAAATAACCTTCTAGGGATCGAGCTTGTCACCATTGATGGTGAAATTCTACGGCTTGGTGGAAAGCACCTTGATGCTGGCGATTATGATTTGATGGGCGTGATGACTGGATCTGAAGGCTTGCTTGGCATTGTTAGCGAAGTGACTTTACGGATTTTGCAAAAGCCAGCAACCCAGCGTGCTCTTCTTGTCGGTTTTGATGATACCGGATCAGCGGCAAAAGCCGTTGGTGATGTGATTGGCGCGGGTATTATTCCGGCTGGTATGGAAATGATGGATGGACTGGCAATTAACGCGGCTGAAGATTTTGTCAATGCTGGCTATCCACGCGGGGCAGCCGCGCTGCTGATTATCGAACTTGATGGGCCAGAAATCGAGGTCAACACATTGATTGATCGCGTTGCCAAAATTATGGATAGCGCCGGTGCGTCATCACTCAAAATCAGCAATTCCGAAGAAGAACGCAACCTGTTCTGGGCTGGCCGAAAATCAGCCTTTCCGGCTGTTGGGCGCATTTCGCCCGATTATTTATGTATGGATGGCACAATTCCGCGCCGTCGCCTGCCAGATATGATGGTGCGGATGGCGTCGCTTAGCCAAAAATATGGGTTGCGCGTTGCCAATGTCTTCCATGCTGGTGATGGCAATCTTCATCCGCTGATTCTGTTTGATGCCAACCAGCCTGATGAATTGCAACGTGCTGAAGATTTCGGTGCTGATATTTTACGGGCATGTGTTGAAATGGGCGGCGTTTTGACTGGCGAGCATGGTGTTGGCGTTGAAAAACGCGATCTGATGGGAATTCAATTCACTGAAGAAGACATGAAACAGCAACAACGGCTGAAATGTGCGTTTGATGCCGATCATCTGCTTAATCCGGGCAAGGTGTTCCCGCATTTGCATCGTTGTGCCGAATTGGGGCGGCTTCATGTCCATAAGGGCAAAATGCCATTTCCTGATCTGCCGCGCTTTTAAGGTTTTTGTCCATTGCCGGTTTTACCGCGGTGATAAGGGTGAGTTTCGAGATGATAAACGTAACCGGGCTTGACGAAGCTGCTGCGGTCATTGCTGATGCGATGGAACAGCAACAGCATCTTGGCGTGCAAGCGATGGCAACAAAGGCCACGCTTGGCCGCGATGCCGATTATGGTGAAGTGATAAATGTTTCGGCTTTTTCCGGCATTATTGATTATCAGCCTGATGAATTGATCCTGACCCTGCGCGCCGGCACACCAATGCAAGAGGTTGAGTCGACATTGGCAAGTGCAAATCAGATGTTGGCATTTGAAGTGCCTGACCTTCATAAAATTTTGGCCAGCCAGTCGGCAGGAACTATTGGCGGTGTTCTGGCAACCAATGCCAGTGGGCCGCGCCGCCTGACCGCGGGTGCCGCGCGTGATTATTTGCTTGGGTTTGATGCCATTTCGGGGCGTGGCGAGCGATTTAAATCGGGCGGCAAGGTGATGAAAAATGTCACCGGCTATGATTTGTCAAAATTGATTTGCGGGTCTTATGGCACATTGGCCATCTTTGATGAGGTGACGCTGAAAACGCTGCCAAAGCCGGAAACCAATATCAGTCTGCTATTTCCTTGTGATAATTTTAGTGTGGCTGTTGCCCAAATTGCTGGTATTTTTGCCAGTCCGCATGAACCCAATGCCGCCGCCATTCTGCCACAAGCCATTGCGGCAAAAGCGGGTATTGATGTTGCCGGTGCGATGCTGGCAATCATTCGGCTTGAGGGAATTGACGTTTCAGTTGCTGATCGCGCCGCGCATTTGCTGGCAGCGCATAAAGAGGGTGTAAAGATTGATATCGATGCCAGCACCGCGTTATGGCGGCAAATTCGCGATGTTGATTTGTTGGCAGATGCCAATGGCGATATCTGGAAATTATCCTGCGCACCGGCTTCGGCACCCGCGATCATTGCCACGCTTTTCGACCAGTTTGATTTTCAGTTTTTTGCTGATTGGGCTGGCGGATTGTTGTGGCTTGTGGGGCCGTCTGGTGCTGAGTTTGGCACGGCAATGCGATCGGCATTGGCGGCAAATGGCAATGGACATGCGCAATTGATCCGCGACAGCGGCAATAGCAAAGACGTCATTGCGCCTTTGCAGCCCCTGTCATCAGCGCATTATGCGCTTCACAAGCGGGTAAAGGCGGCCTTTGATCCGCGGTCGGTTCTTAATTTTGGCCGTATGCACGACGGCATCTAGGGGGCAAGGTTTATGCAAACTCATTTTACTGCTGACCAGCTTGCTGATCCGCAAATCGCCGAAGCTGATGCCATTCTTCGCAATTGTGTTCATTGTGGTTTCTGCACGGCCACCTGTCCGACTTTTGTGATCACGGGCGATGAGCGTGACAGCCCGCGTGGCCGCATCTGGATGTTGCGTGAAGTGCTGGAAAGCCCGGAAACCGTATCAGCCAACACCAGCTATCATATTGACCGGTGCCTTGGCTGTCTGTCTTGCACAACAACTTGTCCATCCGGTGTTGATTACCCGCATCTTCTCGATATTGGTCGCGCCAAGCTGGACAAGTTGGTGCCGCGTCGATTTGCCGACAAGATGATGCGCCGCTTGCTTGGCATGATCATTCCTTATGCTGGCCGGTTTCGGATGATGATTGCGCTGGCGCGGATCGGGCGGCTGTTTAGCGGGGCGATGCCCACGGCGTTGCGCGCAGCCTTGACCAAGATTCCGGCCGAGTTAAAGCCATTTGATCGGGTTGGTGGCCATGATGCGGTGTTTTCGCCAGATAAAAAACCGGTCAAGCGTGTTGCTTTGCTGGCAGGTTGTGCACAGCGCGCGCTTGATCCCGAGATTAATGCAAGCACGATCCGCGTTCTCAATCGTCTTGGTGTCGAGGTTGTTGTGCGGTCCGAGGTGCATTGTTGCGGTGCTTTGGCGCATCATATTGGCGAGACCGATCGGGCGCATCACACGGTTCGGGCGGCGGTTCTGGCATGGTATGATGAAATGAAATCAGGTGGTCTTGATGCAATTGTTGTGAATGCGTCTGGCTGTGGAACAATGGTCAAGGATTATGGCCATATGATGAAAGATGATGCCGAGCTTGCCGGTATCGCCAAGGCGGTTTCGGATAAATGTGTCGATATTTCTGAATTGCTTGATAATCTTGATGTCGAGTCGATTTTGCAGTCAGCGCCTGCCGAGGGACGCGGCAAGGTTGCCTATCACTCGGCTTGCTCGCTTCAACATGGGCAAAAGATCCATGATTTGCCGTTGCGTTTGCTGCGTCAGGCCGGATTTGATGTGGTGCAACCGCTGAATGGTCACCTTTGCTGTGGCTCGGCAGGAGTCTATAACATCCTTCAACCTGAAATGGCTGATGAATTAAAAGCCCGTAAATTGGATAGCCTTGACAATACTGGCGCGCAATTTGTCGCTGCTGGCAATATTGGCTGTATCACGCAGTTAAACCGGAAGGATTTACCGGTGCGCCATACGGTTCAGTTCATTGATTGGGCGACTGGTGGACCCAATCCGCGCTAGTCATGTATATAATCTTGTTGTTTTGGATTGACGCCGCCAATTTGCACAGTGCCATCGGCGGCTATTCTGAAAAATCCCGATCTATTTCGCGGCAAAAATATTGGGGCGATTATTGCTGGCGGAAATGTTGATTTTGATAAATTATCCTGGATCACAGCTACAGGAGACAAACAGTGAATATGCAGGTGAAACCCGAAGAATTAGAGGTCGGCTATAATATTCCCGCCATGGTTGGTATGGATGAGGCCGACATTCAGACACCCTGTCTTGTTCTTGATCTTGATGCGCTAGAGCGCAATATCATCAAGATGGGCCAATTTGCCAAAGATAAAAACATGCGTCACCGTGTTCATGGCAAGATGCATAAATCTGTTGATGTGGCGCTGCTTCAAGAAAAGCTTGGCGGCAGTTGCGGTGTTTGCTGCCAGAAGGTCAGCGAAGCTGAGGCGTTTGTTCGCGGCGGTATCACGGATGTTCTAGTCTCTAATCAGGTGCGTGATCCTGCCAAAATTGACCGGTTGGCACGTCTGCCAAAGCTTGGCGCGCGGGCAATTTGCTGTATTGACGATCTTGCTAATATCGCCGATTTGTCAGCGGCCGCGGTAAAGTATAAAACCGAAATTGAATGTCTCGTTGAAATTGATTGTGGAGCAGGACGTTGTGGCGTTCAGTCGGCCGAAGATGTTGTGGCGATTGCCATGGCGGTTGATGCGGCTGAAGGGCTGAAATTTGCCGGACTTCAAGCCTACCAGGGCGCAATGCAACATCTTGATGATTATCAGGAACGCAAAGCCAAGATTGCGATTGCGATTGCGATGGTGGCTGATGCTATTGAGGCGCTGAAATCTGTTGGGCTGGAATGTGATATTGTTGGTGGTGGCGGCACCGGATCTTATTATTTTGAGGGTGAATCTGGCGTATATAACGAATTACAATGCGGCTCTTATGCTTTTATGGATGCTGATTACGGCCGTATCCTGGATCGTGACGGCAAACGGATTGATCAGGGAGAATGGCAAAATGCGCTTTTCCTTCTAACCTCGGTGATGAGCCATGCCAAAGCCGATAAAGCAATCTGTGACGCTGGTCTAAAAGCCCAATCGGTCGATAGTGGCCTACCGGTTATTTTTGGCCGAACCGACGTCGAATATATTAAATGCACAGATGAACATGGGGTGATTGCCGATCCTGATGGCGTGTTAAAAGTTGGCGACAAATTAAAGCTGGTGCCAGGTCATTGTGATCCCACCTGTAATGTTCATGATTGGTATGTCGGTGT
>ERZ802830.1901-NODE-1901-length-19432-cov-5.76441_pt1 | contig 19432 bp, 17 predicted proteins | sample MGYA00345654_ERZ802830 | MGnify/ENA primary metagenome ERZ802830 (study PRJEB30503, sample SAMEA104212375) | marine metagenome | biome: Westerlies Biome; feature: [SRF] surface water layer (ENVO:00010504) within the epipelagic zone...; material: water...
GTCCAGCTACCCATATTTTTTGGCTCTTCCTGACACCAGACAAGCTCTGCTTTAGGTGTTTGTTTTAACATCTTTGTCAGGGTGCGTTCTGGGAACGGATAAAGCTGTTCAACACGCAATATCTTTACATTCTCAATGCCGCGCTCCCTCCTAGCTTCGGCAATATCGTAATAAACTTTGCCAGAACAGAGAACAACACGTTCCACATTCTTATCCTTAATCGCGTTATCAGCCTCGTCCAAAATCCGGTGGAAGGACGTGCCTTCGGCCATATCAGATAATCTTGACACGCACCCCTTATGCCGTAACAAGGATTTCGGCGTCATCACAATGAGCGGCTTTCTGAAATCGCGATGTAATTGGCGTCGAAGCGCATGGAAATAATTGGCAGGGGTAGAGCAATATACCACTTGCATATTATCTTCTGCACAAAGCTGCAAATAGCGTTCAAGCCGCGCAGATGAGTGTTCAGGACCTTGGCCCTCATAGCCATGTGGCAAAAGCAAAACCAGACCATTCATACGCAGCCATTTTGCCTCACCGGAAGAAATAAACTGGTCAATAACAACTTGGGCGCCATTGGCAAAATCACCAAACTGCGCTTCCCACATTACCAGCGCATTTGGCTCTGCTTGGGCAAAGCCATACTCAAAGCCCATCACCGAAGCTTCAGAAAGCGGCGAGTCGATAACATCAAACTGAGCTTGCGTATCTGCTAGGTTAGACAGCGGCACGTAACGCTGTTCGCTATTTTGATCAACAAACACCGCATGGCGCTGGCTAAAGGTACCGCGGCAACTATCCTGACCAGACAAGCGTACCTTATGACCCTCCATAAGCAGCGAGCCAAAAGCCAAATGTTCTGCGGTTGCCCAATCAATATTCTCACCAGCTTCAATTGCTGTTTTACGCGCGCCCACTACGCGCTTCAGCTTATTATGAGCTGTTAAATTATCCGGTATGGTGGTCATCACCTTACCAATATGCAGCAGCATATCTTTAGAACAGGAAGTCTGGCCGCGCCGGTCATCACCTGATGCAACTGTCAAGCCAGCCCACTGGCCTTCCAGCCAGTCTGCTTTATTTTGCTTGAACGTCATACCAGCTTCAAATTCTTCATTTAAATGCTGGTTATGGTCAGCAAAAATTTGCTCCGTACGCTCGGCGCTTAACACCCTTTCATTGACCAGTTGGCGTGCATAAATCTCTCTGGTGGTAGGCTGCTGGGCAATCTGGCGATACATTTGCGGCTGGGTGAATGACGGCTCATCCCCTTCATTATGACCAAAGCGGCGATAGCAGAACATATCTAAGACCACATCACATCCAAAGGTCTGACGAAATTCCACCGCGATCCGCGCCGCATGCACCACTGCCTCAGGATCATCACCGTTCACGTGAAAAATAGGCGACATCACCATTTTTGCTACATCTGTTGGATAAGGTGAGGAGCGTGAATAAGCAGGGCTGGTGGTAAAACCAATTTGGTTATTCACGATAATATGGATGGTACCGCCAGTGCGATACCCCCGCAAATCTGAGAAAGCAAACGTTTCTGCTACGACACCTTGACCAGCAAAGGCCGCATCCCCATGCAACAAAATACCTAAAACTTTGGTGTTGTCTGTATCATTGGCTTGCTCTTGTTTCGCGCGTACACGCCCGACAACAACAGGGTCAACAATTTCCAAATGCGATGGGTTAGGTGACAAGCTTAGATGGATTTCATTTTCATCAAAATGGCGGTCAGCAGATGCCCCCATATGGTATTTCACATCTCCAGACCCACCAACTTCCTCTGGGTTAGAAGGATTCCCTAAAAATTCAGAGATAATGGCGCGGAACGGCTTGTCCATTACATTATGCAAGATATTCAGCCGGCCTCTATGTGGCATGCCGAAAACCACTTCTCTCAGGCCCATTTGCCCGCCCCGCTTCAGGATTTGTTCCAAGGCTGGAACCAGCGCTTCCCCCCCATCCAAGCCAAACCGTTTTGTGCCAATATATTTTTTATGCAGAAACTGCTCAAACCCTTCAGCCGCGACAAGCTTTTCATAAATTGCTATTTTACCACGTTCGGTAAATTCGGTGCGATTACCTATCGCTTCGATACGCTCTTGAATCCAAGCCTTTTGATTCGGATCCTGAATATGCATAAATTCCACGCCAATGGTTGCGCAATAGGTGCGCCGCAACACATCTAGAATTTCATTCAAGGTTGCGGTTTCCAAGCCCAGCACATGGTTTATGAAAATCGGACGGTCAAAATCTTCTGGCCCAAATCCATAGGTGGCTGGATCCAGCTCTGGATGAATTTCTTTTTCTTGCAGATCAAGCGGGTCAAGCTGGGCGAGCAAATGCCCCCGAATACGATAGGCGCGAACGAGCATGATGGCACGCAAACTATCCAAAGTGGCAGAGCGCAAATCGCCAGCCATCAGGTCACGATCGCCGGTAATCCCTTTGGCAACCGCTTTTATCGAAGCCTCAGGATCATGCGCACCAATTACCTGTGTTGGATTAGTGCCCCAATCTGGCTGGTATTCTGGCTCGCTAGCCAGTGCCCCAATAGATTGAAACCAGTCTGCCCATTCTGGGTCAACATTGCCTGGATTTGCTGACCATGCTTTGTGCATCTCAGCAATAAAAACTGCATTAGCTCCTGACAGAAAACTTGAATCCATCCCTAAACTCCGCCCCGATTATAGATCTTCTCTAAAACAACATACTTCAGCTATTCTGCGAGTATCACCTTATTTGACCTCAAAGAGCAAGCAAGGCCTAAAATAAAGACATTGCTATGCTTGTTTGTTTCCAAGCCTGTTAAAACGCTTCTATGGCTTGCTGCAATGCTTCACCAAGCTGCGATGGCGAGCGCGCCATGACAAAACCAGCTTTTTCCATTGCGGCAATTTTATCTACCGCTGCGCCGCTACCCCCTGCGACAATCGCCCCAGCATGCCCCATCCGGCGTCCCGGCGGTGCTGTCTGCCCTGCGATAAAACCAGCAATAGGCTTTTTATTTGGATGGGCTGCATAAAATTCCGCAGCTTCTTCTTCTGCCGAGCCGCCAATTTCACCGATCATAACGATAGATTCTGTGCCATCATCAGATAAGAACATATCCAAACAATCAATAAAGTTTGTGCCGTTAACAGGGTCGCCGCCTATACCGATGCAGGTAGATTGACCAAGCCCAATAGCCGAAGTTTGCGCCACCGCTTCATAGGTCAAGGTACCAGATCGAGAAACAATGCCTACACTACCCGTTTTATGGATATGGCCGGGCATAATCCCAATTTTACAGCCCCCCGGCGTGATAATGCCAGGACAGTTAGGGCCAATCAGACGGCTACCAGAACCCTCTAATGCCCGCTTTACCTCGACCATATCTCGTACCGGAATCCCTTCGGTAATACATACGATCAGCGGCATTTCTGCTTCGATAGCTTCAAGGATAGAATCAGCAGCAAATGGCGGCGGCACATAAATAACAGAGGCATTCGCGCCAGTTTGGGCACGCGCATCGGCAACCGTGTTAAAGACTGGCAGATCAAGATGGGTTTGCCCGCCCTTACCCGGGGTTACCCCGCCAACCATCTGGGTGCCGTAATCAATAGCTTGCTGGCTATGAAACGTGCCTTGCGCACCCGTAAAGCCCTGACAGATAACCTTTGTATTTTCATCAACAAGAACAGCCATACTCTTTATTCCCCCTTCACCGCAGCGACGATTTTCTTTGCAGCGTCACCTAAATTATCTGCGGCGATAATATCCAGACCAGATGCGGCCATTATCTCTTTGCCCTTTTCAACATTTGTGCCTTCGAGACGCACCACCAACGGCTTGGTTAGCCCCAATGTTCTGGCCGCTTCAACCACCCCTTCTGCAATGACATCACAGCGCATAATCCCGCCAAAAATATTGACTAAAATACCATCAACATTGTCATCAGATAAAATGATCTTGAAGGCCTCTGTCACACGCTCAGTGGTTGCGCTACCGCCAACATCTAGGAAATTGGCTGGCTCGCCGCCCTCTAGCTTGATGATATCCATTGTTGCCATGGCAAGGCCCGCGCCATTCACCATACAGCCAATGCTGCCATCCAACTTGATATAGTTTAAGTCAAATTCAGAGGCTTTGACCTCACTTGGATCCTCTTCACTTAAATCGCGCAACGCCAGCACGTCTTTCTGGCGGAACAGGGCGTTATCATCAAACCCCATCTTCGCATCCAGTGCCAAAAGATCGCCATCATTCGTAACCACTAGCGGGTTGATTTCAACAAGGGAGGCATCACGCTCAATAAAGGCTTTATAGATACCTGCCAGAAAGCCGCCTGCCTGTTTAGCCGTGTTGCCTTCCAGCTTTAGGGCATTGGCGATGCGGCGCACATGATGCGGCTTTAGCCCGGTTGCCGGGTCAATAGATACCGTAATGATGCGCTCTGGTGTTTCTGCCGCTACCGCCTCAATATCCATGCCGCCCTCTGTTGAAGCGATAATGGTTACTTGGCTAGATACGCGGTCTACCAGCATGGACAGATAGAGCTCGCGTCCAATATCACATCCCTGTTCAATATATAGACGCTGAACCTCTTTACCTGCGGGACCCGTTTGATGGGTTACCAGCACCGAGCCTAACAATCTTTCTGCTTCACTCCGTACTTCATCGATGCTCTTAACAACTTTTACCCCGCCAGCTTTGCCGCGCCCACCTGCATGAATTTGGGCTTTTACAACCGTTACAGCCCCATTTAATTTTTCCGCTGCCGATACGGCTTCCTCAACCGTAAAGGCTGGAAACCCTGTCGGGACATTGACACCATAATCGCGCAAAAGGGATTTTGCCTGATGTTCATGTATATTCATAGATTTACTCCCCCAAACTCAAAAACCTAGCTTCTTTAAAAACTTTATCAGGCTTGCGCCATTACGCTAGAGCCAGATATGAAAAACGGGTCTATTCGACCCGTTCAACTATTTCATTTAATGCTCTTACAGCCGCTATGGAATGATCAAACATCGCCTGCTCATCTGCGTTCATGGCAATCTCGACAACACGTTCCACACCGCCACTGCCAATAATTACCGGAACGCCAACATATACCCCATCAAGGCCATAGGCGTTTTCAACAAAGGCTGCACATGGCAAAAGCCGCTTTTTGTCCTTAAGATAAGCATCTGCCATTTGAATAGCTGACGAAGCAGGCGCATAAAAAGCAGACCCTGTTTTCAGCAAGCCAACAATTTCAGCCCCGCCATCGCGCGTACGCTGAACAATGGCATCAATCTTGTCTTTTGTAGACCAACCCATTTTAACCAAATCTGGAACCGGAATACCGGCAACAGTAGAGTAACGCACCAGCGGTACCATGGTATCGCCGTGCCCGCCCAATACAAAGGCGCTGACATCTTCCACCGAAACCTGAAATTCCTCAGCCAGAAAATAGCGGAAACGTGCGCTATCCAAAACACCTGCCATACCCACAACATGACTAGCTGGCAGACCAGACGCACGTTGTAGGACGCCAACCATCGCATCTAGCGGATTGGTTATACAAATTACAAATGCATTTGGGCAGTTTGCCTTGATACCTTCGCCAACCTGCGTCATCACTTTGGTGTTGATACCGACCAGATCATCGCGGCTCATCCCGGGTTTGCGCGGTACGCCAGCTGTCACAATAACAACATCCGCACCCGCAAGATCGGCATAATCATTAGCGCCCACTACATTTGCGTCGAACCCTTCGATAGCGCTAGCTTGGGCAATATCCAACGCCTTGCCTTGCGGGATTCCCTCAGCGATATCAAATAGGACGATATCACCCAATTCTTTCAAGCCAGCGAGAAGCGCCAAAGTGCCGCCAATATTTCCTGCACCGATCAGCGCAATTTTATTCCGTGCCATCGAAAAAGTTCCTTCACTTTCGGTTTAAATACTTTTGAGGCACAGCTAGATTTTTGGATAAAAACTTACCATTCCCCCGCTTTTGGGTTTAGCGAATTTACCCTTTTTTAGCAAGGGTAACATCAGGTGATTTTTACCTATTAATGCGGATAAAAGAAAAAACCTTACTGATAATTTTTTGCTCGCGCTATCAAGTCTCGGCGCGCATCCCTCTTAGCTGTGCCATTTCTTGCAAGCGCGAACGGGTACGCGCAAACTCAAACGCCCATTGGCCACCTGTATAGATTTCATCTTGCGGGGCAGCTGCGCTGGTAATAATAAATCGGCCCCGGTCATATAACGCATCCACAAGCCACATAAAACGCCGCGCTTCATTTTGTTCCGCATCGCCCAGCACAGGAATATCGCGCAACATCATACCTGCAAACCGATCAGCTAGCACCAGATAGTCGCGTGCACCAAGCGTTGTACGGCAAATTTCATCAAAATGCACATCTAGCAGATCGCCAGCAACTTTTTTGAAGGTTAGGCTACGACCAGCCACAATAATCACTTCCTCAAGAAGCGGTGCATCCCCAGACAGACGGGTAAACAGGCCATCTAATTGCACGTCAATTGCGTCTTTATCGTGCTGGCTAACACCCCCTGCCAAAACATGCCAACTTGAGACTGTTTGCAAAACCCGGCTACGCCAATCGACCCCCTCGCCAATATGATGAACATCCATCCGCTGTTTTAAACTAGCAATAAAGGGCAGAAATCTATCCCGGTGCAGACCATTTAAGTACAGCTCCTCTGGCAGCCTGTTAGAAGTGGTGACAAGGATCATACCGCGCGACCATAAGCCATCAAAAAGCCGCTTAATAATCATCGCATCGGCAATATCGCGCACTTCCATCTCGTCAAAACAGACAATATGGCCGGGGGCGAGCAGCATATCTGCTGCCACATCTATCGGATCATTCGCCCCTTGCATGCGTGCGCGTTGGATAGCATCTTGAGCGGCAACCATGAAATCGTGAAAATGAAAGCGCTGCAGATTTTCCGCCGGAATAGATTTTGCGAATAAATCCATCAACATGGTTTTACCGCGGCCTACCCCGCCATAAAGATAGATGCCTTTTTGGGGGGATACACTACCAGATTTCTTGGCGCCAAATAGCCGGCTAACAAACCCGTTACCTTTTGCAGGTGATGCGCCGCGTTTGAGAAGAATTCCAGAGTTCTGAAGGGCGGTGAACAGCCCTTCTAAACACTGCACAGCCCCGTTTTGTCCTGCATCAGAAGATAGCTTGTCATCAGCAAGAAGCGTCTGATAATGCTCATCTGGCGAGGGTAACACGCTGGCATTTCCTGTGCTAAATCAGATAGGGGGTACTAGCCTTGTCTTTGTACCATCAGTTTTTTAATCTCGCCAATCGCCTTGCCCGGATTCAGTCCCTTTGGACAAGTCTTTGCGCAATTCATAATCGTATGACAGCGATATAGACGGAACGGATCCTCAAGGGCATCCAAACGCTCCCCTGTGAACTCATCACGGCTATCCGCTATCCAGCGATAAGCTTGCAACAGCACAGCTGGCCCTAAATACCGATCCCCATTCCACCAGTAAGATGGACAAGAGGTTGTGCAGCTAAAGCATAAAACACATTCCCACAACCCATCTAGCTCATCTCGCTCCGCAGGGGATTGTTTGCGCTCCCGCCCTTTTGGATCAGGAGTTTCTGTTTTCAGCCATGGCTCAACGGACGTAAGCTGGGCATAAGCATGGGTAAGGTCAGGCACTAAATCTTTCACCACCGGCATATGCGGTAGCGGGTAGATATTAACCTCGCCCTTTACCTCATCAATAGCCTTCAAACAGGCCAGCGTATTACCGCCATCCACATTCATTGAGCAAGACCCGCAAATCCCCTCGCGGCAGGAACGCCGAAACGTCAAGCCGGAATCCACCTCATTCTTAATCTTTATGAGCGCATCAAGTACCATAGGCCCACAATCATCAAGGTCGACTTCGTAGCTATCAATGCGCGGATTCTCATCATCCTCTGGAGACCAGCGATAGATATTAAAGGTCTTAGTCCGGCTGGCCGTATCTGGCGCCGCATGATGATTACCTTTGGCAACCTTTGAATTTGCTGGCAAACTAAACTGTGCCATATTTGATTACTCCCCTCGGCTCTTAACCCTGCCTGACGCTAACTAGTACACACGCGCGACTGGCGGTACCGGCTGAACTTCATTGGTCAGCGTATGCCTAGTCACATCGCGGTAGCCTAGGTCTGAGTGGTTATTTTCATCTAGCCACATCACAGTATGCTTCATCCAATTTTCATCATCACGCTCTGGATAATCTTCATGCGCATGCGCACCGCGCGATTCTGTGCGTTGGTGGGCTGATCGCACCGTAACCAGTGCTTGGCTCATCAGATTTTCTAATTCCAGCGCTTCGATAAGATCTGTATTCCAAACCAGCGAGCGATCTTGAATACCAAGTTCCCCCATGCTACCCGCGATTTCATCCATAGATTTCACGCCCTCATCCAAGCTAGAACCAGACCGGAAAACCGCAGCATATTTTTGCATCGCCTTCTGCATATCCAGACGTAATGCGCCGACTTTTTCCTTACCCTTTGCGTGACGCATTCTATCCAAACGTTCAATCGCCTTATCGGTTGATTCTTGGCTTGGCGGGGCTAGGGTCGCGCCGGGCGTTAACACCTCAGAGGCGCGTTGTGCTGCCGCCCGCCCAAATACAACAATATCCAAAAGCGAGTTTGTGCCCAGACGGTTTGCCCCATGAACGGACACACATGCTGCTTCACCAATAGCCATTAGACCATGTGCAACCTTGTTCGGGTCATCCTTGGTCGGCGCCAGAACCTCACCATGATAGTTGGTTGGAATACCGCCCATATTATAGTGCACTGTTGGTAAAACGGGTATCGGCTCACGGGTGATATCTACGCCGCAGAAAATCCGCGCTGTCTCTGTAATGCCCGGCAAGCGTTCATGCAAGGTGTCAGAATCAATATGTTCTAGATGCAACAGGATATGATCCTTGTTCGGGCCAACACCGCGCCCTTCATTAATTTCCATTGTCATCGCCCGGCTAACCACATCACGGCTTGCCAAATCCTTTGCGGTTGGCGCGTAGCGTTCCATAAAACGCTCACCCTCAGAATTCGTCAGATATCCGCCTTCACCGCGTGCGCCCTCGGTTATCAGAACACCTGCGCCATAAACGCCTGTTGGATGGAACTGCACAAATTCCATATCTTGCAATGGCAGACCCGCACGCAAGGCCATCGCATTACCATCACCTGTACAGGTATGGGCAGAAGTACAAGAGAAATAAACCCGCCCGTACCCACCGGTTGCCAGCACCGTGCGCTGACCAAGGAAACGGTGCAAAGAGCCATCTTCCATCGATAGTGCCAAAATACCTTGGCAGGCGCCATTATCATCCATAATCAGGTCAATAGCATAATATTCGACGTAAAATTCAGCCTTGTGGCGCAAGCATTGCTGGTACAATGTATGCAAAATCGCATGGCCGGTTCGGTCGGCTGCGGCACAAGCGCGGCGGGCGATATTTTTACCGTAATCAAGCGTATGACCACCAAAAGGACGCTGATAGATATTGCCATCTTCGGTCCGTGAGAACGGCACGCCATAATGTTCCAACTCAATCACAGACGGAATAGCATTACGGCACATATATTCAATAGCATCCTGATCCCCTAGCCAATCAGAGCCCTTGACCGTGTCATACATATGGAATTTCCAGTTATCCCCTTCACCCATATTATTGAGCGCTGCCCCAATGCCGCCCTGTGCGGCAACAGTGTGAGAGCGCGTTGGGAATACTTTGGTAATACAGGCCGTACGCAAACCAGATGTGGCCATACCAAGCGTTGCTCGCAAGCCAGCCCCGCCAGCCCCAACAACAATCACATCATAATGATGGTCTGTAATTTCATACGCGCTCATCTTCAACTCTCCACATCAGCTATTTCCGCTAGCTGTTTAAACTCTATTTGCCAGAAAATGCTGGCTTATTCTAACCTATGCCGACCCTTATGATAATTATGTTAATCCCTGCGCGTTACCAGTGGCAGGCTAACAGTTTTTTACAATGCGATTTTCAATAAGCTAAGCATGCTTATCGCCCCCAGCAATATCAGCACCATCCGAAGGGCGATAATCATCGTCAGCCGGATGCCCTCATGCGCTACATAATCTTCTAAAACGACTTGTAATCCCAAAGCGCTATGCCAAAATCCAACCCCAACAAATAAAATCAGAATAGCAGCGTTAAGGGGATGCGAAAGTAAGCGCATGGCACTCTCAAAATCTGCACCAGCTAGCATTACAACAAGCGCGCACATCCACGCAACCAGCCCAACCATAGCAATGGCTGTTAGGCGTTGATGCCACCAGTGAGACAGGCCTGATTTTGCCGCACCCAGCCCGCGTGCCTGTGCGAGCGGTGTTTTCATATTATTAGATTTTAACATCTTAAACGCCCCCTTCTTACGCTAGGCTATAGACAAGGCCCCAAAGCCCTGCGGTTAGAAGCGCAGCCAACACCAAGACAGCTTGACCTGATTTATAAATCGCTGGAATGGTCAATCCAATGACCGCATCCCAGAACAAATGACGCACCCCATTACACGCATGGTAGAATAGCGCCACACTATAACCAAATAATACCAGCTGGCCCAACGGGTGCCCAATGATGGTTGTTGCCGCTGCAAAGCTCTCTGGGCCGCTTGCTAACGCTATCAGATATAAGGTGAGCAGAAACGTGCCAGAGGACAGGATAATCCCTGTCATACGATGGCTGATAGACATAAGGGCCGGCAAGGGCAGACGATAAACCTGCAAATGCGGCGATAATGGGCGCTGACGTGCCATAGGGATACCACCTTAAAATATGTGTTATAGCCGAAAAAGCGTGATAATTGACCACGTTTCCCCCGCAATCTTTGTAACTATAGCGAAAGGCGGATACGTAATCAATTTGTCAGCTGAAGATTTTCAGCCCTATGGAATAAAATGTGAAATAAAACACTGTACATTTGCATATGCAAAGGTGTAACAGGCGGTATGACAGGAAAAAACGCACAAATTGCGGCTCTAAAATCCTTTCAGCCCGATATTCTAGCGATACAATCTGCTGTGATGATAGGGGCGGTAGGCAATGATGCAGCGATGCCAGTTTATACCCATTTCAGGCACAAAGCTGCCCGACTAGATACGGTCAGGCTAGCAGCGCATCCGGGTTTTGGTCGCGGTTTTACAGATATTACAGAGGCAAAAGTGCTCGCCGCGCTGTTAACGGATTTTGCTAACTTGCAAAAAGATGCCATGCCAAAGGCCTTACAAACGGGATATTTTGGCGCAGCAGATCAAATCTTTCCAGTGGCTGATTTTATCGCATCCAGCCAGAAAAAAGATGATATTTTTTATCTACTAGACCCGGTTCTAGGGGATGCGGGCAAGCTATATGTAGACCAGAATATCGCAGATGCGATGCAGCAAAAATTGCTGCCGCTTGCCGATATGATCACGCCGAACGCCTTTGAACTTGGCCTGCTGGTGCACCAGCCTATTCATAGCCTTGCAGATGCTGAAGAAGCGGGACAAAAAATTCTTGGCCAGCTGCCCCGCCTGCGGGCTGTTTTTGCAACAGGCATAGATGCCAGTCTCCCTGCTGGTGAGGGCAGAATTGCAGATATATTAATCACCCGTGATGCGTCTGTCCCGTTTGTGCATAAAAGCAAAGCACATGGCATATCTGGAAGCGGTGATGTATTAAGCGCAATGATTCTGGCTGGCTACCTTAACAGCGGCGATCTGACGAAAGCCTGTCAATCAGCTAGCAATATTGTCAATCAGATGATTAGAAAAACCGCTACACCACTCGGTCTTGATGTAGCGGACTTGCTATGGCGGCTAATACCTAACCAAGAGCCAGAATAAGGGGCTATCTGGCTTCTATCTTTACAGATTTAGGTTTAGGGCTAGCGTCCGCTTAGCCCACGCGCGGCTACCAATTCAGCGATTTGAACTGAATTTAAAGCGGCGCCTTTGCGCAAATTATCAGATACGCACCAGAAAACCAGCCCATTATCTACAGATGGGTCACGTCGAATCCGGCTTATATATACCGCATCTTCGCCTGCGCATTCAATCGGCGTCACATACCCTTCATCTGCCCGGTGGTCGATCACGACCACCCCATCTGCCTCACGTAAGAGCTGACGCGCTTCTGCTTCACTAATCGGCTTTTCGGTTTCGATAAAAACCGCCTCACTATGACCGATAAAGACAGGGATACGTACACAAGTTGCAACAAGCTCTATAGCGGGATCCAAAATCTTTTTGGTTTCCGCTGTCATCTTCCATTCTTCTTTGGTCGCGCCATCATCCATGAATACATCAATATGCGGGATAGCATTAAAGGCAATTTGCTTGGTGAATTTTTCTGGACGCACCTCATCATTCACAAAGATGCCTTTGGTCTGATTAAATAGCTCATCCATTGCTGGACGCCCAGCCCCCGACACCGCCTGATAAGTTGATACCACTACGCGCTTTACCTTAAAATTATCGTGTAGCGGCTTTAAGGCAACAACCAGCTGGGCTGTTGAGCAATTTGGGTTCGCAATAATATTACGCCCGCCTTTAGACACCAGAAAGCCATCTACAGCATCTGCATTTACCTCAGGCACGATAAGCGGCACATCTTCATCCATGCGGAAAGCAGAAGAATTATCGATAACAATACATCCTGCATCGCCAGCTTTAGGGCCGAATTTTTTAGAAATATCCCCGCCAGCCGAAAACAAGGCGATATCGACTTGCGTGAAATCAAAGCTGTCTAGCGATTGAATTTTAAGCGTTACATCCTCACCATAAGAGATTTCTTTACCTGAGGAGTTTGATGAAGCAAGCGCATAAACCTTATCCGCAGGGAATTTCCGCTCTGCAAGCGTTTGCAGCATTTCACGCCCGACCGCACCTGTCGCGCCAACTACAGCAACACGATATCCCATTTTCAAGTTTCCTTATTCTAGCTCAAGCTTGCTTATTAAAATTGCTTACCGGGGTAAAATCACTTATCGGGCGCGTCTGTTCATGGCATCAATGACAGCTTCTGTCATGCCGTCTGTGCCGACCTGCTCACAGCCCGGGGCCATAATATCGCCTGTCCGTTTGCCAGAAGCAAGCGTATCCGCAACGGCTGCTTCAACTAGATCTGCTTCCTCACCCTGCCCAAATGAATAGCGTAGCATCATTGCAAAACTCAAAAATTGTGCCAATGGATTTGCTAGATTCTGGCCTGCGATATCTGGGGCAGAGCCATGTACAGGCTCATACATCGCCTTTGGCAGACCGGTATCCGGGTCTGGCGCCCCAAGTGAGGCTGAAGGCAGCATCCCAAGCGATCCAGTTAGCATCGCTGCACAATCAGAAAGCAGATCACCAAATAGATTATCTGTTACAATTACATCAAACTGGCGCGGATTACGCACCAGCTGCATGGCGCAATTATCTGCATACATATGCGAGAGCGTTACATCGCCGCCTTCTGCTTTATGCAACCCAGCCATGACCTCACGCCAAAGCACACCAGACATCATCACATTCGATTTTTCAACCGACGTAACGCGGCCATCACGCTTGCGCGCTAATTCAAAAGCAACACGGCCAATGCGTTCGATTTCAGATGTTGAATAGGCATTCGTATCATACCCCTTTTTCTGACCATCTGGCAGCGCGTCAATACCGCGTGGCTCGGCAAAATATGAGCCGCCACATAATTCACGCAAAATCATGATGTTCAAGCCAGAAACAATTTCCGGCTTTAAGGTAGACGCCTCTGCTAGCGCATCAAACACAATGGCTGGACGCAAATTAGCAAATAAATCCATCTCTTTACGCAAAGCCAACAAGCCACGCTCAGGCTTTAAGCTAAAATCCAGATCATCATATTGTGGCCCGCCAACAGCGCCAAAAAGCACCGCATCAGCCGCTATTGCGTCAGCCAGTGTTTCATCGCGCAAAGGCACACCATAAGCATCATAAGCAGCCCCGCCAACATGGTCTTGGGCAACATCAAAAGACAGAGATTTATGTTTCGCTAGCCATTCCATGACCGTCATATTGGCAGCCATCACTTCAACACCAATACCATCGCCGGGTAGCACCATTACTTTACGGTTGGAGGCCATTTTCCTGTCTCCTTAAAATGTTATCTATCACGTTATTATTATTTTCGCCCTGATAATGGGGCTACACTCTATTGCTCAATAGCCTATTGCTGAATAACCCATCGAGAAGAGAGCTCAGATTAAAGCCAAGGACGGTCCGCATCACGGCCCGCTTCGAAACTGTCAATTTCCCGCCCTTTTTCAAGGGTAAGCCCAATATCATCTAACCCATCTAGCAAACATTGTTTGCGGAACGGCTCCACATCAAAATTAATAGTTGCGCCGTTTGGGCGTGAAATAGTTTGAGTGACCAAATCGACGCTCAATTCAGGGTTTTCAGCATCTGCAGCATCCGCCATAAGGGCATCACGCTGCTCAGCGGTTACCTTGATGGGCAGGATCCCATTCTTAAAGCAGTTATTGAAAAAGATATCCGCAAAGCTGGTAGAAATCACACAACGAACACCATAATCCAGCAACGCCCAAGGCGCATGCTCACGACTAGACCCGCAACCAAAATTATCGCCAGCGACAATGATTTTGGCCTCTTTATATGCTGGCTTATTTAGCACAAATTCTGGCCGGTCATTGCCGTCATCATCAAAACGCATTTCGTGAAACAAATTAGCACCAAGACCTGAACGCTTGATGGTTTTCAAAAATTGCTTTGGAATAATCATATCGGTATCGATATTTAAAATATCCATTGGCGCGGCAATGCCAGATAACTTATCAAACTTTTGCATTATATTGCTCTCCCGTTAACTGGTTTGGGTTCTACAGCGAACGCACATCACTCAGACGACCACTTATCGCCGCCGCCACGGCCATTTGCGGGCTTACCAGATGGGTGCGTCCACCGCGCCCCTGCCGACCTTCAAAATTCCGGTTAGAGGTAGAAGCACAACGCTCACCAGGTGACAATTTATCTGCGTTCATGGCCAAGCACATGGAACAGCCCGGCTCACGCCATTCAAAACCAGATGCAATAAAGACTTTGTCCAAGCCTTCTTCCTCAGCTTGCTGTTTTACCAGACCTGAGCCAGGGACGACCATTGCCCGAACCCCGTCTTTGACCTGCTGACCATCTGCGATAGAGGCCGCAGCACGCAAATCTTCGATGCGGCTATTGGTACAGGAACCAATAAAAACGGTATCAATTTTTATATCGGTTAGCTGCATACCTGCTTCTAGCCCCATATATTCAATGGCGCGTTCTACCTTTGCACGCTTAGCGGCATCGCCAACCTTTTTTGGATCCGGAACAGACGCGGTAATTGGTAGCGCGTCTTCTGGGCTCGTCCCCCAAGTTACGGTTGGCACGATATCAGCAGCTTTCAGCGTAATTTCGGTATCATAATTTGCACCAGCATCAGATGGCAGCGTTTCCCACCATGCAACGGCCTTGTCCCATACCTCGCCAGATGGCGCCATTGGGCGGCCTTTCAAATACGCAAAGGTCTTTTCGTCAGGCGCTATCATGCCTGCGCGGGCGCCAGCCTCAATCGCCATATTACAGACCGTCATGCGGCCTTCCATCGATAAGTTGGTAATCGCTTCCCCTGCAAATTCGATTACATGGCCCGTACCACCTGCTGTACCGATTTTACCGATAATCGCTAAAATAATGTCTTTTGCAGTTACATGCTCTGGCGCTTCGCCTTCAACAGTAATGCGCATATTTTTGGCTGGTTTTTGGATCAATGTCTGGCTGGCCAACACATGCTCCACCTCAGAGGTGCCAATCCCAAAGGCAAGCGCGCCAAAAGCGCCATGCGTTGCGGTATGCGAATCGCCGCATACAATAGTCATGCCGGGCTGGGTAAAGCCTTGTTCAGGGCCAATGACATGCACAATCCCTTGGCGAATATCATCCATGCCAAAATAGGGAACACCAAATTCAGCCGCATTAGACTCTAATGCTTCTACTTGAATACGGCTTTCTGCATCTTCTATCCCAACACTGCGGTCGGTGGTGGGCACATTATGATCAGCAACAGCGAGTGTGCGCTCCGGGCTACGAACCTTTCGTCCAGCGTCACGCAGACCTTCAAACGCTTGTGGGCTGGTGACTTCATGCACCAAATGCCTGTCGATATAGATAAGGCATGTTCCATCATCTTGCTGATGAACAAGATGCGCATCCCAGATTTTATCAAATAATGTCTTTGGTCCTGACATTTCAGACCTCCCCTAAAATGACATGATTGCCAAAATTATACAAAATTATGATAGATCTATCCTGTCTGTTAGGTAAACAAAACAGATGAAAAAAATTTATGCGGGGCTACTTCGCTGCTGTGCGGGTATTTTTTTCAGCGATACGCGCAGCTTTACCTGTACGGCCACGCAAATAATAGAGCTTGGCGCGGCGTACTGCCCCACGGCGCATTACTTCGATAGACTGAATTTTTGGTGAATGTAGCGGAAATACCCGTTCAACACCCTCGCCATAAGAAATCTTGCGCACTGTAAAAGACGAGTTAACCCCGCGGTTAGAACGCGCAATACACACGCCTTCGAATGCCTGAACACGCTCGCGTGAGCCTTCGACAACCTTCACACTAATTTTCACGGTGTCGCCTGGACCGAATTCTGGAAGGGAGCGCTGTTCTATAACAGCTTCCATTTGCGACTTTTCAATTTTATCCAGGATGTTCATTTTGCATCTCCATAAATCTGAGCGCCACTAAAACAGTAAAATGGCGCAAATGTCAATCTTTATCCTCTTTTTTGAGGTGTTTTTTAGCCATATAGGCTGCTATCAGATCAGACCGCCTGTCTGTGGTGATCTCTATAGCATTTTCATGGCGCCATTTGGCGATATTCTGGTGATGGCCAGAGAGCAAAACTTCTGGCGGCTCTAACCCCTGCCAGTCTCGTGGTTGGGTATAATGATGATGCTCTAAAAGGCCACTTTCAAAGCTATCTTCAAGGTGGCTTTCTTGTTTGCCCATTACCCCTGGCAACAACCTGACCACCGCATCCAAAATCACCATAGCCGCCTGCTCACCGCCAGAAAGTACGTAATCGCCAATGCTTACTTCGGTTAGCTGATAATGCTCTATTACCCGCTGGTCTAGCCCTTCATAGCGCCCACAAACAATCATCACCCCTTCTTGCTGGCTAAGTTCGCGCACCATCTTCTGATCGAGTAATTTACCTCTAGGACTTGGATAAAGCCGCGTCAAATTTCGCTTCGGTGGCTGCTGTGCGATAACATGTTCAATCGCGCGACCCATCACATCTGGGCGCATCACCATGCCATGCCCCCCGCCAAAAGGTGGTGCATCAACATTTGCATGCTTGTCGGTAGCAAAGCTGCGTATATTATGGCAATCCAGCGACCAGATACCCTTTTTCAAACCCCGCCCAGCTAGCGAATGACCAAGCGGGCCTGGAAACATCTCTGGAAATAAGGTCAGCAAATGCGCAGCCCATAACGCCTTTTCAGATGCATTATCAGCAGCGCTCATTTATGCGTCTCCCCTTCATGGTCTTTTTCTGGTTCCTGCGCATCCTGTACATCAAGAATGATTTGCCGCGCCTTTATATCCACCTGTTTTAAAAAGGGTGGGTAATAGGGCAACATTTCTGTTTTATTATGTTCGGGGAGTTGAATTTCTACAATTTCACCCGCGCCAAAATCATGTAAACCAATAACCTCGCCAAGCAGGGTTCCGTCTGAGCTGCATACCTGCATTCCCAGCAGATCTGCCTGATAAATCTCGCCCTCATCACATTCTGGCAATTTATCCCGTTCCAGATAGAGCGCGCTTCCCTTCAAAGCTTCTGCTGCGTTTCGGTCAGAAACAGAAGCGGCTGAGCAAATGGCAAGCCCCTTATTAAAACCTTTAATCTGAAGGGTTAGTGCTGTGCCATCTTCAAGGCTAAGCGAACCATAGGCTGTTAGATCTTGTGCGCGTTCACAAAAGATTTTTACCTTCATTTGGCCGCGAACACCATGTGGGGCCGTTATGATGCCCATGATGACCATTTTTTGTGTATCTGGTTGCATCAGACAAGCTCACCACAGGAAAGTAAGGCAGAGAGTAAAAGAGCCCTCTGCCTTGCAAATGTTTTTATATTAAGCGTCGGCAGGCTTTTCTTCTTCTGCCGCAACTTCTTCTGCCGGAGCTTCTTCGGCCGGAGTTTCTTCAGCAGTTGCTTCTTCGGCCGGAGCTTCTGCTGGAGCTTCTTCTGCTGGGGCTTCAGCGGCAGCGGCAGCGGCCTCAGCGGCTTCAGCAGCGGCGGCTTCGGCAGCCGCAGCTTCTTCTGCTTCACGCTCAGCACGCTTCTTACCTGGCGCAGATTTCTTTGGCTGATCCCGCATTTCAACAGGGGCTGTCAGCGATAAAGTAGAAAGCAGTTTTTGAACGCGTTCGGTTGGCTTCGCGCCCAACCCTATCCAATGCTTTACCCGCTCGCCATCAATAACCAGACGCTGGTCATTATCTTTTGCTACCATCGGGTTATAATGACCAATACGTTCAACATAACGCCCATCGCGCGGTGCGGCAGCTTCTGCAACAACGATACGATAGAATGGACGCTTTTTTGAACCGCCTCTTGATAGTCTGATTTTCAGTGCCATAAAACTCTTCCTTCCGATTTCATCTGGCTAAAGTAAGTAAAATATTTTGGTTTATTTCTTGCGTGGGGGGCCCCCTAGACCAGGCAAGCCGCCCCCTTTACCAAACGGGTTAAACCCGCCGCCGCCCGGCATACCTGATTTTTGCATCTGTTGCTGAAGCTGGCTTACCTGTTCAGCAGAGGGCATACCGCCGCCCATCGGGTTGCCGCCCATACCGCCGCCGCCGCCAAGCATCGCTTTCATCGCTGCTGCACCAGATTTTGTGCCCATTTTTTTCATCATTCTGGCCATATCCTGATATTGTTTGACCAGCTTATTAACATCCTGAACAGAGGTGCCTGAACCTGCCGCAATCCGTTTGCGCCGAGACGCATTTAACAGGCCCACCTGAACCCGCTCTTTTTTTGTCATCGACAAGATAATAGCTTCCTGACGCTTAACCATCGCATCATCCACACCAGCTGCCGCAATTTGCTTTTGCAGCTTACCAAGTCCGGGTAGCATGCCTAGCAGCCCGCCAAGACCGCCCATTTTTTGTAATTGGCGTATTTGGCTAAGAAAATCATTCATATCGAATTTGCCAGAGGCCATACGCTCTGCCATGCGCATGGCTTCTTCTTCTTCGATAGCTTCGGCCGCTTTTTCAACCAGCGCGACCACATCACCCATATCAAGGATGCGCCCTGCCATACGCTCTGGG
>ERZ802830.1907-NODE-1907-length-19400-cov-9.17932_pt1 | contig 19400 bp, 22 predicted proteins | sample MGYA00345654_ERZ802830 | MGnify/ENA primary metagenome ERZ802830 (study PRJEB30503, sample SAMEA104212375) | marine metagenome | biome: Westerlies Biome; feature: [SRF] surface water layer (ENVO:00010504) within the epipelagic zone...; material: water...
TGAGATTCCCTATGTGTTTAAGGCAAGTTTCGATAAGGCGAACCGGTCCAGCGTCACAAGCTTTCGGGGACCGGGTCTTGAGCAAGGTTTGACTTGGTTAGCCGATATCAAAGCTCATTTTGATGTGCCGCTGATCACGGATGTTCACGAGCCGACGCAGGCGCGAGCCGCGGCTGAAGTCTGTGATGTGATCCAATTGCCTGCATTTCTGTCGCGGCAAACGGATTTAGTGGTGGCGATGGCAGAAACCGGAGCCACCATCAATGTGAAAAAAGCCCAGTTTTTAGCTCCGCATGAAATGCAACACATCATCAACAAGTGTGCCGAAGCTGGTAATGATCAGGTGATCCTGTGTGAGCGGGGCTCAAGCTTTGGCTACAATAATTTGGTGGTCGATATGCTCGGATTTGGCATTATGAAACACATGCAAGTGCCAGTGATTTTTGATGTGACCCACGCACTGCAGAAGCCAGGTGGGCGAACTCATTCAGCAGATGGTCGTCGCGAGCAAGTGACTGAGCTTGCGCGATCCGGAATCGCGGTTGGCTTGGCTGGACTGTTTTTAGAATCCCATCCAGATCCGTCAAGTGCGAAATGTGATGGGCCATCGGCTTTGCCACTGGATAAATTAGAGCCGTTTCTTTCTCAGTTAAAGGCCATTGACGGCCTTGTGAAATCCTTCGATATCTTGGAGACCAACGCGTAATGACTGCAATCGTCAAAGTAATTGGCCGTGAAGTAATGGACTCTCGCGGCAACCCGACAGTGGAAGCTGATGTGGTTTTAGAATCTGGTGTGATCGGCCGTGCTTGTGCCCCATCGGGTGCATCCACAGGCTCCCGTGAAGCACTTGAACTCCGTGACCACGATGACAGTCGATATCTTGGCAAAGGAGTGCTCAACGCCGTCGCTAATGTGAACGGCGCGATCGCTGAGCGTGTGGTTGGTATGGATGCTGCCAAGCAACGCGAGATTGATGATGCGATGATTGCTCTGGATGGGACTGACAATAAAGCCAAGCTTGGCGCGAACGCGATGCTTGCTGTGTCGTTAGCAGCGGCACGTGCTCACGCTGATGACCAGCAGATGCCGCTTTATCAGCACATTGCGAATCTACACGGCAATACCGAACCCCTGACGCTTCCAGTGCCGATGATGAATATCCTCAACGGCGGTGAGCATGCTGATAATAATGTTGATATTCAGGAATTCATGATTCAGCCGGTTTCCGCGACCAGCTTTTCCGAAGCGCTTCGCATGGGTGCTGAGATCTTTCATCATCTGAAAAAGGTGTTAATTGCCGAAGGGATGAATACGGCCGTCGGTGACGAGGGTGGTTTTGCTCCGAATTTGCCGTCCAATGAAGCGGCGCTAGCGGTGATTGCGAAGGCTGTCGCGAATGCTGGATATCAGCTTGGGGATGACATTACGTTGGCCTTGGACTGCGCTGCGAGTGAATTTTTCCGAGATGGCCAATACGATCTTGCCGGTGAGGGGCGTGCATTTCATTCGGAAGGGTTTGCCGATTACCTCGGCGGACTTTGCGATGCCTATCCGATCGCGTCGATTGAAGATGGAATGGACGAGAGCGATTGGGACGGCTGGGCGTACTTGACGAAAACCTTGGGTTCGCGTTGTCAGTTGGTTGGTGATGACTTATTCGTGACTAATACCAATATCTTAAATCGAGGGATTGAAGAGGGTGTTGGCAATTCGATTTTGATTAAATTTAACCAAATTGGCACTTTGTCTGAGACTTTGGATGCCATTGGCATGGCTCAGAAAGCGGGTTATACCGCAGTGATTTCGCATCGTTCTGGCGAAACAGAGGACACCACCATTGCGGATTTAGCGGTTGGGACGTCTGCCGGTCAAATTAAAACTGGATCGCTGTGCCGTTCTGACCGAATGGCGAAATATAATCAGCTGCTCCGAATCGAAGAGGCTCTTGGCTCGAGTGCCAAATATGCCGGCCGTGGAGCCATTTTTGGACAATCATGACCGGTAAGTTTGTCCTCGTCGGTCTTGCGATTCTATTGGGTCTGTCTCAATACCAGTTGTGGTTTGGCACAGGGTCAATTTCAGAATTGCAGCGACTCACGGATGAACTACACAAACAAGAAGCTGCCAATCAACGACTCACCTCGCGGAATGATGAGCTTGTTGCTGAAATCAACGCATTAAAGAACGATCCCGAGGCTATCGAAGAATTGCTTCGATCTCGCTTTGGGTACGTCAAAGAGGGTGAGACCTTCGTTTGGCTGTTGCCTGAAGGGGACTTGCCGAGTGAGTAAGTTCTGGGCGGTGATCCCAGCTGGAGGCCGAGGACTGCGGTTTGGATCGCAAGTGCCCAAGCAATACATGACAGTCGCTGGGATGGCGGTCTTAGATCACGTGTTGCATGCGTTTTTGAAATTTCATGCGTTTGAAACCATTGTGGTTCCAGTCCCATCGGAAGATTCACGGTTCCATGATTTGACCGCTTCGGCTGATGATCGGATTGTGGCGATTGTGGGTGGCCAAGAGCGAGCCGACAGCGTCCGTGCAGGACTCGAATGGATCGTCGCGCAAGGCGCGGATCAGAATGACTGGGTGTTTGTTCACGATGCGGCGCGTCCATTGATTACTCAAAATGAATTGCACGCTTTGCGCGATGCAATTGATGCACCAGCTTGCCCTGGCGCGGTCTTAGGTGTCCCGGCGGCAGATACCTTAAAGCGGGTTGATCAAATCGGTCGTTGCCCTGAAGAATCCGATAGTTGTATTGCAGAAACTCTCGATCGGACCGGTCTTTGGCATGCCATGACACCACAGGTCTTTCGACTTGGGGAGTTAATGGAGGCATTGGTTCGCGCACGAACATCAGGATTCATTGTGACTGATGAAGCCCAAGCGATGGAGGCAGAGGGAAGTCTGCCATGGCTGATTCGTGGGCGACGATCCAATATCAAGTTGACCTATCCGGAGGACTTGGAGTTGATTGAGGCCCTGTTGACTGCTCGAGAGGAGAGATCTGTGTGATTCGTATCGGACAAGGATTTGATGTTCATCGGGTCGAAGCTGGTGATGGCATGACCTTGGGTGGATTATGGGTGCCCTGTGCGTATCGAGTCGTCGCCCATAGCGACGGCGATATCGTGTTGCATGGGATCATGGACGCAATGCTCGGCGCCCTGGCATTGGGTGATATTGGGCAGCTCTTCCCCGATACAGACGCGAGCTTTCAAGGTGCAGACTCTGCTGAGTTGACCCGAGAAGTACGCCGCTTGTGTCTTGCGAAGGGATATTCTGTTTCAAACTTGGATGTCACGATCTTGTGTGAAGTTCCAAAAATCGCACCGATTCGAGAGACCATGCGTCAGTGTATCGCGGATGTTTTGGAGACTGTGGTTGAGCAGATCTCTGTGAAGGCAACGACCACTGAGCAACTCGGATTTATCGGTCGTGGCGAAGGAATCGCTGTGATGGCTTCTGTATTGATGCGCGCGCATTGAGCTCATTGATTTACGGACAGCGATCCATCGCACTGTCGCTGTTGCCAAAAGCTCACGGAGACGCGGTCTTTCAAGGTCACTATCGGTCGGTCGCCGATGACTTCGTGGTGACTGAGGACTTGGGTTATGAGCCTGAAGGGACTGGCCCCCATCATTGGGCTTTGATTCGTAAGCAAGGGATTTCCACCGACGAGGCAGTCTCACGTTTAGCGACAGTCGCCCGAGTCTCACGGAAGGATTTAGGGTACGCAGGCAAGAAAGATACCCATGCTCTCGCGACGCAATGGATCAGCCTTCCTGAGACCGCTGAGATTGACGAAGGTGTGGTGGATGCACAACTCGAAGTCTTACGGCTGACTCGCAATCAGCGAAAATTAAAGATCGGACAATTGGCTGGCAACGAGTTTCGCCTCAGACTTCAGGGTGAGGTCGTCGGCGAGCTTGAAGAACGACTTCAACACTGTCGAGAACATGGCGTGCCAAATTATTTCGGGTTGCAGCGATTTGGGCGATCGGGATCGAATTTGGATGCCGCCAGACGTCTTGCGCGACGTGATCCGAAGGGGCAGCGTCGACTGCATCCAAAAGATGGTATGGCAGCCTCTGCAGCTCGCTCAGCAGGATTTAATGCCGTGCTTGCAGATCGGATTGAAGCCGATCAGTGGCTCGCAGTCACAGTGGGTGACGTGGTGTCTTTAGCCGGACGCGGTAGCCATTTTGCGGTGACTGCAGATGAATTATCTAGCGTGCTGTCTCGGATTAGTTCTGGAGCCTTGGATCCAACGGCACCGATGGCTGGGAAACAATCAAAAACATCGGCGTTACAGGCGGAGTCTGAGGCGGTGGTGTTAGGAACCGACCCTGAGCTTCTGGACTGGATGCAAGGTGTATTTCGGGATGAGGATCGACGAGCCGTCAGAGTCTTACCGAAGCATTTGGACGCCGAACGATCAGAGAATACACTCGAGTTATCGTTCTGGTTGCCCAAGGGCTCGTTTGCCACAGCGGTATTAAACGAATTAGGGGATTTGCAGGAGGCACATGCACGGACTGCTACATGAGCGTGGTCAAAGTCGCTTGGTGGAGACGCTGGGAGATTTAGGGATCAACGATGTTTTTGTGTTGGATGCATTTCGTCGCGTTCCACGGCATTTGTTTGTGGATCCAGCAGTGGCTGATTCCGCCTACAGCGATGTGACATTACCACTTGGGCATCAGCAAACGCTCTCTCAGCCTTCCGTAGTAGCTCGTATGCTGGAACTCTTGCGCGGTGGACGGCAATTGGGTCGTGTCCTTGAAGTTGGAGCGGGCTCGGGATTTCAGACAGGACTCTTAGCCCACTTAGCAGAGCAGGTATTCGCTATTGAACGGATCACACCACTGGCGACTGAGGCTCGGAAACGCATGGATACGCTCGAGCTTGAGAATGTCGTGATTCGGCATGGTGATGGTCTCCTTGGTTGGCCAGAATTTGCGCCCTTTGATGGCATTATTTTGGCTGCTTGTCCTGAAGCAGTCCCTCAGAGCCTGTTTAATCAACTCGCTGATGGTGGCCGACTGATTGCTCCGGTCGGCTTGGGCCAGACGCAACACTTGATTCTCTATCGTCGTGATGGTGACTCGATCGAGGAAACCCCATTGGATACCGCGTTCTTCGTTCCTGCTCTGGCGGGTCTGCAGTGAGCTGGTGGTCGATTTGGTTGCGCGGTTTGGCGATGGGTGCAGCCGATGCAGTGCCCGGGGTCTCGGGTGGGACAGTGGCTTTTCTCACGGGGATTTACGAGCGATGGCTTGCGGTTTTGACATCAATCACACCAGCGCTTTGGACGGTGTTTCGACAACAGGGGATCAAAGGCCTCTGGGTGCGACTCGATGGAGGCTTTGTTGTGCCCTTGGTGGTTGGCATACTGATGGCCTTAATCACCGTGTCGCATTGGATCAAGGATTGGCTGGATACGGTACCTGAGCGCGTTTGGGGATTCTTTTTTGGACTGGTGATCGCCATGGGGATAGCGCTGTTGTCCGATCTTCGGGGCTCAATGCGCGCCAAAGACTGGGCGTGGCTCGGTGTTGGGATCATCATTGCTCTGATTCTGGGTTTGCAAACGCCACAGTCCGCTGATCCTGAACTCTGGGTATGGCCTTTCGCTGGAGCCATGGCTTTGTCAGCGATGCTATTACCTGGGATTTCAGGGAGTTTTCTGCTGCTGTTAACCGGGCTGTATCCAGCATTAATTGGCGCGGTGAGTGATTTTGATCTGACCATTTTGGCGTTATTCATCAGCGGTGGTGCGTTTGGAATTTTGTCGATGGCGCACGTTCTGAAAGCATTACTCGCGCGCTATCACACCGAGGTATTGAGTGCTTTAACCGGTGTGGTTTTTGGCGCTTTGATCCGAGTCTGGCCTTGGCAAGGAGCGGCTAATGATGGTGCCTTGCTGTTGCTGGTCCCCAGCAGTGAAATGTTTTGGATTCCATTTGCATGTGGGGTTTTTGGATACCTTTTGGCATCATTAGCGTTGACATTCTCAGCGCAGAAGGGGCCTTCCACTCGATGAAACGACTCTGGATTGTGTGCATGCTCGCGGGTTGCTCTGCACCCTATGAAGTGCCGACCGATCATCTGGGTCGTCCACTCGAGCGTATTCAACCCAAAGTAACAACCATCGATGCCGGTAATCTCGATGCTGAAGAAGCCGGATCCAGTTATGTGGTGCGACGTGGGGATACGTTGTTTTCCATTGCCTGGCGTTTTGAGCAAGACCCGGATCTCTTAAAACGCCGCAATCAACTGCGCTCTGATCTGATTCAGCCGGGTCAATCGTTAAAGTTGAAAGGTGACATCCCCCCAGAGCCCGAACCTGAGGTGCAACCAGCACCGAAACGACTGATGCCTCCAGTCATCAAGGCCGAGCCAGAACCGGTTCAGGCACCGAAGCCGAAGCCGAAGGAAGCACTGAAACCGGCTGTCAAGCAACCACCGAAGCCAAAGGCTAAAGCAACACCAGTCCCGCAGTTGACCGGTTGGCAGTGGCCTGTCAGTGGACCAGTCCTCGAGGCGTATTCGGACAAGACACGATTCAGTCGCTCCCTTCAGTTAGGCGGGCAGATCGGGACGCCTGTCAAAGCCACCGCGAGTGGTCGTGTCGTCTACGCTGGCGATGGTCTGGTCGGCTTCGGAAATTTGGTGATCATCAGCCACGAAGGGAAGTTGTTGAGTGCGTATGGCCACAACCAGAGCTTAAGTGTGAAAGTTGGAGATGTGGTGACGGTCGGTCAAGTGATCGCCAAGATGGGCTCAACTGGAACCGATCGCGTGAAACTCCACTTTGAGATCCGAAAACAAGGGAAGCCGATCAATCCGGTATCACTGCTACCTAAGCGCAAGTCTTAGCCCTTCAGTCCATCACGCTCGACCCTGAGGCCCCGTTATAACTGAGCTCCCACGACAAGGAGATCGTTATGATTGATTCACTCTCGAATGCCAGTTATCTCAACCATTTAAATCAGCATGAGCTGATGACCGCTCAAGACGAACTTGAGCTTGGTCGGCAAGTTCAACAAGGCTGTTTTCAAGCTCGGTCTGAATTCATTGAGCGTAACTTAAAGCTCGTCATTAGCATCGCTGGCCGTTATCGCGGCCGAGGACTTGATGTCGCTGATTTAGTGGAAGAGGGCAATCTTGGCCTGATGCGGGCTGTTGATAAATATGACCCAGAAATGGGCTATCGTTTTTCAACCTATGCTGCCTGGTGGATTCGGCAGGCGGTGGAGCGAGCCTTAATGAATCAGGCCAAAACCGTCCGAACTCCGATTCATAAGCAGCGAGAGATCCGACAAGAGCGGAAAGCGCGAGAGTTGGAAAATGAGACCTTGCCAGGCTATGCCAAACGTAACCTTCATCATTGGTTCAACCCCGCTGAGCAGATCATTTCTTTGGATCAACCCATTGAGAATCTGGACGGAGCCACTGGGGTCGATTTATTGGAGTCTGATGAGCCCTCACCGGAGGCTTCGGTCGTCAGTCAACAAGACCGTGAAAATGTTGCCGCTTGGTTGAACCTGCTACCAGATCTCCCGAGGATGGTCTTGATGAGACGTTATGGTCTCGATGGCCGTGATTGTGAAACCCTTTCCGCGATCGGCGAACGCTTAGGCACCACACGTGAGCGGGTTCGTCAGATTCAGGTTGAGGCCCTACGACTCCTGCGCCGGATGGTCCAATCGGGACGCATTCCGGCTGATGTTGCCATTCTGGATTAAATTAACCGCGATCGAGATGGTCAATTTTATTGGCCACTCCATCCCACTCGTCGGCATCGGGGAGTGGGTCTTTTTTCTCAGTAATATTCGGCCAGACACGCGATAACTCGTCGTTGATTTCGATAAACGCCTTTTGATCTTCAGACAACTCATCCTCAGATAAGATCGCGCCTGCCGGGCACTCAGGCTCGCAGAGTGCACAGTCAATGCACTCATCAGGGTTGATCACAAGAAAGTTTGGGCCTTCATAGAAACAATCCACGGGACAGACTTCGACACAGTCTGTGTATTTACAGCGGATACAGTTATCGACAACAACAAATGTCATGGGTCTCTCCTTTGCGCGGCAAAGATTCTATGCGTTTGTGTGGGAATCGCCAAGTGACTCACGAGCTTTTAAAACCAGTGCCTCGAGGGTGGACCAGGCTTCTCGCGGTGATAAATCGTCCGGATCGATATGAGAAAGCTGTGTCACTAGTGGGTCTGGCGGTTGATGAAAGAGATCTGCTTGTGGCGCTTGAGTTTGATTTAGGCCCACCTGTTGTGATTCGAGTTCGGCGAGATAAGAGGCGGCGCGCCCAATGATATGGTCTGGAACACCCGCTCGTCTGGCAACATGCAAACCATAACTCTGTGAGGTTGGCCCGCTCATCACCCGGTGAAGAAAAACGATGTGATCGCCACTGACTTGCGCAGTGAGGTGCACATTGAAAGCGGTTGGTTCTAAGTCCGGCAAATGAGTTAATTCGAAATAGTGTGTGGCAAACAGCGTGAGTGCTCGATGTTTGGCCAGTGCTTCAGCCGACGCCCAGGCCAGGGCTAATCCATCAAAGGTGCTTGTGCCACGACCGACTTCATCCATCAAGACCAGCGATTGATCGGTCGCTTCCGCCAAAATCGCCGCGGTCTCTGTCATTTCGACCATAAATGTGGACCGTCCTCCGGCGAGATCATCAGAGGCGCCAATTCGAGTGAAAATCCGATCAATGGGACCGATCGATGCCTGGTCGGCAGGAACAAAGCTACCGATGCGGGCCAGAAGAGCAATGAGTGCTGTCTGTCGCATGTAGGTCGACTTACCGCCCATATTGGGGCCAGTGATGAGCGAGAGTGACTGATTGGCGTCTAAGTGGACATCGTTGGGAACGAAAGGATCGGTGTTGGCTTTTTCGATGACCGGGTGACGTCCTTGAACGATGTTGACTTCAACCGTATCTGAAAGAACCGGTTCGACCCAGCGTTCATGACTTGCGACCAAGGCTAGGCTGTTGAGGACATCAAGTTCCGCGAGTGTCTGTGTTAAAAGTTTCAGGTCGGAAATCGCATCCATCAATGGGTCAAATAATGCCTCGTACAGATGGCGTTCTCGGCTTAAGGCCTGGCTTTCCGCCGATAAAGCTTTGTCTTCAAAGGTTTTGAGTTCAGGGGTTGTAAAGCGCTCAGCATTTTTGAGTGTTTGCCGTCGTTGGAAGTGCAACGGCGCCTCTTGAGTCGCCAACGTGGCCTTGGAGATTTCGAAGTAATATCCATGAACGCGGTTATAGCCGAGCTTTAGGCTATTAATCCCCGAGGTGGTGCGTTCGGCGTCCTCCATGTCGGTTAACAGACTTGAGGCGTCGCGAGAAAAACGTCGTAATTGATCGAGTTCTGCATCATAGCCTTCACGAATGACGCCACCCGCGCTGATGATGACAGAGGGTTCACTCTCGAGCGCATTGTGTAGCAGGGTTTTCACAGACTCCAACAAGGTGATGCGCAGGCCAAGTGCCTGAACAGAGGCTTCATCGGATTGCGTCAGTCGACACTGCAGTTCAGGCAATTCATCGAGACTGTCGCGCAATCGAGTCAGATCTCTTGGTCGTGCGGACTTCAGGCCAATCCGGGCGACAATCCGTTCCAGATCCCCGATGCGTTTGAGATGATGATTGATCACCGAAGTGAAGCCTGATCCGATGAGTGCTCGAATATGATGGAGTCGTTGCTGCGGGATGGTCGAATCTCGGAAAGGAGCTGTGATCCAGCGAGCCAATTCCCGACTACCCATGGCTGTTGAGGTTTGATCGAGGACCCAAAGCAAGGTGTGTTTACGATCTCCCCTTAATGTACGGATTAACTCCAGATTTTTTTGCGTGGTTTGATCTAAAACGACTCGGTCATCGTCGCGAACCAGCTGAGGCCGAGAAAAATGCATCAATTCGGTGCGTTGCGTGTCATGCAAATAGGTCAGAAGTGCTGCGGTCGCTTCCAGACCTTGGTCACTGACATCGCTTAAGCCAACACCGCGCGCATCCTTGACCTGATAGGTGCGATCGAGTTCACGCGATAACTGATCGAGCGTGTAATGCCAGGCAGGAACCATGACTTGGCGGGTCTCGGTGTGGAAGAGATCTGCGTCATGGGTAAGGCACTCTTTTGGTTCAACCCGTGTGATCAGGCTATCGAAGGCCTGCTTGGACAGTTGATCGTAAATTAATATTTCTCCGCGTGAGACGGATCCGAGAGCCACCGAATATGTCAGACCGTGCGTATTCAGTGCAGCCACCCAAAGTTCTTGGCCAGATTCGACAAAGGCTTCATCAGTGACTGTTCCCGGTGTCAAAATCCGGGTGACTTCACGAGCGACCGGTCCTTTGGATTCTCCAGGAATACCGACTTGCTCACAGACCACGACGGCAAGTCCTGCGTTTAACAACCGAGCTTGATAGTTTTCCGCGGCATGATAAGGAACCCCCGCCATCGGGATCGGTTCGCCAGCAGATTGGCCGCGGCTGGTGAGCGTAATATCCAACACTTGCGCCGCCACTTTGGCATCATCGAAAAACAATTCATAAAAATCGCCCATGCGATAAAACACCAGCGATGTCGGATAATCACCCTTGATCGCTAAATATTGCTGCATCATGGGAGTGTGCTGAGACAGTGGGGCTTTTTGATCCATCGTGGCATTCTAAAGAAAAGACATGGATTGGTGTATGACTTCAGATCTTTTGATGGTGTTAAACAACGTGCACGAGCAACTACTGGCTCGTCAGCAGACGGTGTCAGTGGCTGAGAGTTGCACAGGTGGACTCGTGGGTGCAGCTCTGACGGAGCAACCAGGATCATCGGGGTATTTTTTGGGTGGTATTCAGGCATACGCTAATGCCATCAAAACCGATCTACTTGGGGTGAGTCACGAGACGTTGCTGTCTTTTGGCGCAGTGAGTGAGGAAGTTGCTTCAGAGATGGCGCTGTCGATTCGGCGTTTAAGCGGCAGTGACTGGGCGATTTCGACGACTGGGATTGCTGGACCAGACGGTGGATCTGAGGAGAAGCCGGTTGGTACCGTTTGGATTTCAGTGGCAGATTCCGAGGGTGTATTCAGCCAGAAGCTGACCTTGGATGGCGACCGATCAGCGGTTCGCCATGGCACCGTTTTGGCGGCCTTGACGCTTCTCCTTGAACACCTTCTCGATGAGGAGACAGATCTTTAACTTCAGTCGATCGCCCCAATTTTGAAATTCGGGTTCTTGGATGGTCCAAGGATCGGTATACTTTCACGTTTTTGGCGAGTATTTGGTCGAGGTCGATATGCCAATTTATGAATATCAGTGTTCTGCATGCGGGCAATCGCATGATGCATTACAAAAATTGTCCGACGCACCGTTAGTTGACTGCCCGGAGTGTGGCCAGCCTGAGCTGAAGAAAAAAATCAGTGCGGCGGGCTTTCGTCTAACCGGTGGCGGTTGGTACGAAACCGACTTTAAAACCGGTGACAAAAAGAAAAACTTGTCTGGCCACAGCCAACCCTCAGGAGCCGAAAAGCCTGCGGCCTCAGACAAAGCATCTGAACCGAAAAAACCCGCATCTAGCAAAACGGAATCGGCCGCCTAGGCCTATTGAAAAAGGAATTAGTATTCATGCGCACCCACTACTGTGGCGAACTCAACGCCAAGCACATCGGTGACACAATCACTGTTTGCGGCTGGGTTCACCGCCGCCGTGACCATGGCGGAGTGATCTTTCTTGACCTGCGAGATCGGCAGGGACTCCTTCAAGTGGTCGTCGATCCCGATACCAAAGACGCCTTTGCGACTGCGGATCGAGCACGATCAGAGTGGGTGATGCAGATTACAGGACTGGTGCGCGCTCGACCTGAGGGAACAGTGAACGCAGACATGGCGACTGGTGAAATTGAAGTCTTAGGTCGTGAAGTCAGGGTGCTCAATACCGCTGACACGCCACCGTTCCAATTGGATGAGCACGCCAAAGTGGGTGAGGAAGTCCGCTTGAAGCATCGGTATATGGATCTTCGTCGACCAGAAATGCTCGAGAATTTAATGCTCCGCTCGCGAGTCACGACCTTTGTTCGTAATTTTTTGGCGGATCATGGTTTTGTGGATACCGAAACACCGGTTCTGACGCGTGCTACCCCTGAGGGTGCGCGTGATTATTTGGTTCCTTCGCGAGTTCATAAGGGCGAATTCTTCGCCTTGCCACAGTCGCCACAGCTCTTTAAGCAGCTGTTGATGGTGGCGGGACTGGATCGTTATTTCCAAATTGCCAAATGTTTCCGTGATGAAGATCTTCGTGCTGATCGGCAACCTGAGTTCACACAGATCGACCTTGAGATGTCATTTGCCGATGAAGAGGCAGTGATGAGCTTGACTGAGTCGATGATTCGAGAGTTATTTCAGGCTGAAATGGGCGTTGACTTAGGAGCCTTCCCGAGGATGCCTTATGCAGAGGCGATGGCCCGTTTTGGAAGTGATAAGCCTGATATTAGAATTCCTTTGGAACTCGTTGATATTAAAGATTTAATGGCTGAAGTTGATTTTAAGGTTTTCAGTGGTCCGGCGAACGACCCAAATGGTCGTGTCACGGTTCTGAAGGTTCCGGGTGGGGCCTCCATTTCACGCAAAGAAATCGATGATTACACGAAGTTTGTCGATCAGTACGGTGCGAAGGGTTTAGCCTGGGTCAAAGTGAATGCGCTCAGTGAGGGTCTTGAGGGTCTGCAGAGTCCGATCTTGAAGTTTATGCCTGATGATGTGGTGATGGCGCTCATGGAGCGTGTCGATGCGGCTGATGGCGACATTTTGTTCTTTGGCGCTGACTCCACGCGTGTGGTTTCCGATGGCTTGGGTGCACTGCGTGTCAAGCTCGGGCATGATCTGAATTTATTGACGCATCAATGGGCCCCTTTGTGGGTCGTGGACTTTCCCATGTTTGAAGATGCAGGCGATGGTCATGTGGCTGCGCTGCATCACCCATTTACTGCACCCACAGTCGATGCTGACACATTGAAAACCAAGCCGTTGGATGCTTTATCCCGCGCCTATGACATGGTTCTTAATGGTACAGAGTTGGGAGGTGGCTCGATCCGGATTCATGATCAAGCCATGCAACAGGCAGTCTTCGATGTGTTGAATATCTCTGCTGAGGAGCAACGTGAGAAGTTTGGCTTCTTATTGGATGCATTGCGTTACGGAGCACCTCCACACGGTGGTTTGGCGTTCGGTTTGGATCGATTGGTCATGTTGATGTTGGGAGCGACGTCGATCCGCGATGTGATTGCATTCCCGAAAACGCAATCCGCGACCTGCTTATTGACTGATGCCCCAGGGGTTGTGAGCGTTGAACAGTTAAAAGAAGTTGGTGTGCGAATTCGTCAGGATAAAACGGAGACGATGTAATGGCAGGTCATAGTAAATGGGCTAACATTAAACATAAAAAGGCAGCGCAAGATGCCAAGCGCGGCAAAATTTTTACGAAATTGATTCGTGAAATCACGGTTGCGGCCAAAATGGGTGGCGGTGAGCCTTCGGACAATCCACGATTGCGAGCGGCCATTGATAAGGCGCTCTCAGCGAATATGACCAAAGACACCATCCAGCGAGCGATTGATCGCGGGGCCGGTGGTGGCGACAACGATCACGTTGAAGAACTCACCTACGAAGGCTACGGAGCCGCTGGCGTGGCTGTGCTTGTGGAAGTGATGACCGATAATAAGAATCGGACTGTGGCTGAAGTTCGGCACGCATTTAGTAAGTGTGGAGGCAATCTTGGAACCGATGGTTCGGTTGCCTATCTGTTTACCAAGCGTGGTCAGATTTTGATTGAACATGCCGATGAAGATGCGGTCATGGAAGCAGCACTCGAAGCTGGTGCTGAGGATGTTATTACGCAAGACGACGGTTCGATTGATGTTGCGACCACTCAAAATGATGTGATTGAAGTCAAAGATGCACTGGTTTCTGCTGGTATTGAGGTGTTGGCGGCTGAGGTGGCTTTGGTTCCCTCAACAACCGCAGAACTCGACGAAGAGAGTGCTCCGAAAGTCATGAAATTGATCGACATGCTTGAAGATTTGGATGATGTGCAAAACGTCTATATCAATGCGAACTTCACCGACGAGTTGCTTGAGTCTTTGGCCTGATGCGTAGAATCCTCGGCATCGATCCAGGCTCCATCAAAACCGGATGGGGCGTGATCGAAGTGGAGGGTAGCCATGTTGTTTATTTGGAATCTGGCATTCTGACATTGGGTTCTGGTGCGATGTCCGATCGGTTGCTGATATTACATCAAGGTCTGGCGGATGTGATTCTTCGACTTCAGCCTACCGAATGCGCGGTTGAAGAAGTCTTCCTTGCGAAAAACTTTCAATCAGCGTTAAAGCTCGGTCAAGCGCGTGGTGTGGCTTTATTATCGGCAGGCACCGCATCGATTCCCGTCAAAGAATTCGCTGCCAAAACTGTCAAGCAGGCGATCTGTGGACAGGGGCAAGCGAGTAAAGCTCAAATGCAAAACATGGTCATACGGATCCTCGGGTTATCAGAGAATCCCGGTGAGGACGCGGCGGACGCACTCGGTATTGCGCTCTGCGCTGGGTACAGTAAAGATGGTGAGGGCGCTGATGCGCGATTTCGATTGTCATCGCGCTCGCGCTCGGGAAGCCGTTGGCGCTTAAAGGAGAGTCCGAAATGATTGGTCGAATTACCGGCATACTGCTAGGAATCGAGCATCAAACTGCCTTGGTGGATGTGGGTGGCCTCGGCTATGAAGTTGAATGCCCAATCAGTACGTTGTGTGAACTCCCAGCGGTTGGGCAACAAATCACGCTGCAAACACACTTTGTCGTTCGCGAGGACGCGCAGCTCTTATATGGGTTTTTAACTCACGAAGACCGCGAGTCATTTCGTATTTTAATTAAAATCTCAGGCGTCGGTCCGAAGCTCGCCATCGGTGTCCTTTCCGGGTTGTCTGGTGATGAACTGGCCTCGGCTGTCGAGCGTGATGACGTGGCGACATTGACCCGTCTGCCCGGAATTGGCAAAAAGACTGCAGAACGATTAATTGTTGAATTACGTGGCCGAATGAGCTCCAGCGGGACCTCAACCGTCAATCATGCTGCCTCACCGATTGAAGAGGCCGTTCTTGGCTTGATCGCTCTTGGCTACAAGGAAACTGAGGCAAGAAAAGCGATCGATCGATTACCCAATGACTCAGAAGCCACACCTGAGAACTTGATCAGAGCGAGTCTCAAACAGATGTTACGTCAACCATGAGTGAACGCATTATCGAAGGAGAGTCTTTGCCAGAGGATGTGCGTATTGAACGCGCAGTTCGGCCGAAAACGCTCTTGGAATATGAAGGTCAGCCCAAAGTGCGTGACCAGATGCAGCTGTTTGTTGACGCCGCCAGAAACCGTGCCGAACCCTTGGACCATACATTGATCTTTGGCCCACCAGGGCTTGGTAAAACGACTCTTGCCAATATTATCGCCCATGAAATGGGTGCCTCGCTGAAATCAACTTCGGGTCCTGTGATGGAGCGTGCTGGTGATTTAGCAGCAATTCTGACCAACCTCGAGGCCGGTGATGTGCTGTTCATCGATGAGATTCATCGCCTGTCGGCCTCTGTCGAAGAAGTGTTATACCCCGCAATGGAGGATTATCAGCTCGACATTATGATTGGCGAAGGTCCAGCGGCGCGATCAATCAAATTAGACTTGCCACCCTTTACCTTAGTCGGTGCAACCACTCGAGCCGGACTATTAACCAGTCCATTGCGCGATCGTTTTGGGATCGTGCAACGCTTGGAATTTTATTCGGAAGTCGATTTGGCGAAAATCGTTGCCCGGTCTGCCAATCTCATGGGGGTGGAGTGTGAAGCCGATGGAGCCTTTGAAATCGCCAAACGCTCTCGTGGAACCCCACGGATCGCAAACCGGCTTTTGCGCCGGGTGAGAGATTTTGCTGAAGTCCGGGCCGATGGTGTGATTACCAACCCAGTTGCAGATGATGCTTTGAACTTATTACATGTCGATGCACGTGGGTTTGACCAAATGGACCGCAAGCTGTTGTCGGTTCTCGCTAATCACTTTAATGGAGGTCCTGTGGGTATAGAATCTCTCGCGACCTCCTTGGGTGAGGAACGCGGTACGCTCGAGGAAGTGATCGAGCCGTATTTGATTCAGCAAGGCTACCTCCATCGAACGCCTCGTGGTCGAACCTTGACACAGGCAGGTTATCAAGTTGTCGGACTGGCAGGCGGGGCAGATGACTTGTTTCAGGAATCCTGATGCACTTTGAGATCCCGGTTCGGGTCTATATTGAAGACACCGATGCCGGTGGCATTGTGTTTTACGGTAATTATCTGAAATTCTTTGAGCGTGCGCGGACTGATTTTTTACGAAGCATTGGGATCGAGCAGTCACAGACGATTCAACAAAACCTGATTTTTGTGGTGCGCCATGTTTCCATCGGCTATCAAGAGCCTGCGCGACTCGACGATCGTTTAGCGATTTCTTGTGCGGTGAAGTCACTGCGTCGAACACGTGTTATTTTTGAGCAAGAAGGCCGTCGACAATCCGATGGTGCTCTTTTGGTGCACGCAGAGGTGGAAGTTGTTGCCGTCACTATGGATACTTTGAAACCTCGGGCGATGCCTGACCTATTAATGAATACATTAACCATGACAATTGAGAAAACTGATGTCTGAAGAACTCTCTATCCTTAGCCTCGTGTTGCAAGCCGGACCAGTCGTTCAATTGGTCATGGCGACACTGGTCCTCGCTTCTGTCTTTTCTTGGGTGGTCATTTTTCAGCGCACTCGAGTGTTATCCCGTGCGCAAAAACATGCCCGATTGTTTGAAGATACCTTTTGGAGTGGTGCCGAGCTCGTGAGCCTCTATAAGCAGGTTGCGAATTCACCCAACTTGATCGGCCTTGAAGCTGTCTTCAAAGCGGGTTTTCAGGAATTTACTCGACTGCGCCAAGATGTGAAATCAGACCCGGATGCGGTGATGGAAGGCGTTCACCGAGCAATGCGTGTCGCGCGAGCCAAAGAGGAAGAGCGCCTTGATGCTCATTTACCATTTTTGGCAACGGTCGGATCGATCAGTCCGTATATCGGTCTCTTCGGGACGGTCTGGGGGATTATGAATTCCTTCCGAGGTTTGGCCGCAGTGAAGCAAGCGACCCTTGCAACTGTCGCTCCCGGTATCTCGGAGGCTTTGGTGGCAACAGCGATTGGATTATTTGCAGCGATTCCTGCAGTTATCGCCTACAACCGGTTTACCGCCAAGGTTGATAGTCTGGCGATGACCTACGAAAACTTCGCTGACGAGTTTGCCGCAATCCTGCACCGTCGCGTCCATCAGCGGGGTGAGTGATGGCGCGTTTGTCGCGACGGAATCGAAAACGACTGGTCTCTGAGATCAATGTGGTGCCCTACATTGACGTGATGTTGGTGTTACTGGTGATCTTTATGGTGACCGCGCCAATGCTGACCCCGGGAGTGCCGATCGAGCTTCCAGAGGCCTCGACTGAACCGCTGCCGGTTGATGCTGACGAAGAACCCCTGGTGATTTCGATGAATGGTCAAGGACAGCTATTCATCAATATTGGTGGGGACGGTGAGACTGCGGTGAGTCTGGGCGTCATTAAAGATCGCGTGATGAAAGTGCTCGCGGCAAAACCAGGAACTCCAGTCCAGCTTCGTGGCGATCAGGGTTTAGACTATGGAACCGTGATGGAAGTGATGAGCGCACTGCAAGGTGTTGGAGTCACATCCATCGGCTTAGTCGCGGAGACCCCCTAGTGGACCGTCGGGGCGAGAATCTGATTCGTCCCCTGATGCTCGCCATCGGCTTGCATATTATCCTGTTATCGACATTTTTTATTGCCGTCTCACCTGAAGCAAAAACGATCACGCCGCCACCTGTTGTGGTGATACAGGCGACTGAACTCACCTTTGCTCCTTCTGCCGCTGCAGAGGCGCGAGCGAAACAGAAGCAAGCTGAAGTTGATCGAAAACAGCGGGAAGCTGAAGAAAAGAAGCGTCAAGAAGACGCGAAGAAGCAAGCCGAAGCGAAGAAAAAAGCGAAAGAGAAAAAAAGGTTAGCAGATCTCGCCAAGGCCGAAGCGAAGAAAAAAGCCGATGCTGAGGCCAAGAAGAAAGCTGATGCGTTGGCGAAACAGCAAGCAGAGGCTAAGCGTCAGGCGGAAATCAGGAAAGTAGAGCAAGCGAAAAAAGCAGCAATAGTAAAAGCAGACGCAGAAGCGAAAGAGGCCGCTGCGGCAAAAGCGAAAGCGAAAGCAGACGCAGAAGCTCAAGCTCAAGCTCAAGCTCAAGCCAAAGAAGTAGCCAAGCAAAATGCAGCGGATGAAGATCGCAAGAGAGCTGCTGCTCTTGAGGCTGAACGAGTCAAGCAGGAAAAGGCGCTTGAAGATGCCTTCAAGCAGGCTGAAGCTGAGGCCCGGGCGCTTGAGGAACTGAAAAAGAAAGAAGAAGCTGAGCTGGCTGTCTTAAATGCGTTGGCCTCTGAGAAAGCAGCAGCTAATGTTTTGGATGCGATGACAACACGGATTACTCGCGCCTGGCGTCGACCAGTGGCGTTTAAAGGAGGTCTTGAGGTGTATCTTAGGATGGCGCTTGCATCCAATGGAGAACTAGTGGATGTTCGAGTCGTTAAGTCCAGTGGTGATGTATTGTTTGATCGGACAGCCTTGACGGCTGTGAAAAGGGCTGCACCATTTGGCGAAGTAAAACAGTTTGACGCGGCAACTTTTGAAGAAAAATTCAGATCGTTGACCGTGAAGTTCAGACCGGAGGATTGATGCGTTTATTTATCTGGCTAGTGATGGCGTTCACGTTAGCAATGCCTGCGCGAGCAGAACTTGTGATTGAAATTACTCGGGGTGTGGAAAATCCGATCAAAATTGCGGTCGTTCCATTTCGAGTCAAAAGCGCTGGGGCATTTGATGTGGATTTGGCGCGATTGATCGAATCCAACTTGGAGCGAAGTGGACAATTTGTCCGGGTGCGTCGCGATACCATGTTGTCCTTGCCCGGTCCTGAAGATCAAATTTTCTATCGTGATTGGCGGGCGATCGACTCGGAATACACGGTCGTCGGATCGCTCGAACGAGACACGGATGGCTTATTAGTTCGCTTTGGGCTTCATGATGTTTATGGCGAACGCGTGCTGTTTGCTGAGCGTATTCCTGGATCATCAGATTCGCTTCGTGACATTGGGCACTATATTTCTGATCGCATTTATGAGGCATTGACCGGATTAAAAGGGATTTTCTCGACCCGTTTGCTGTACGTATCAGCTGAGCGTCGTTCTGAGAAGGATCAGACGTTTAAGTTAATCCT
>ERZ802830.1908-NODE-1908-length-19382-cov-7.08698_pt1 | contig 19382 bp, 12 predicted proteins | sample MGYA00345654_ERZ802830 | MGnify/ENA primary metagenome ERZ802830 (study PRJEB30503, sample SAMEA104212375) | marine metagenome | biome: Westerlies Biome; feature: [SRF] surface water layer (ENVO:00010504) within the epipelagic zone...; material: water...
TGATAATAATATCATTTGTGTCGAATTTTGCAAACTCAGAGGTGATTACTTCAATCGACTTTGTTGTTGAGCAACCAATATCTCCTATCGTTGTTGCTGTAACAGTATAGGTTCCACCAACATCGATTGTGATTTGAGATGAAGTACCCACGCTTGTTCTGGCATTGTTTTCATCTATGTGTTCCCACACATAACTGTAGTTTTCAGAAGGGTTTTTGACTTCGAGTTCCAAAACAGTTTCATCCAAGCAAAGGACACCCTGTTGGGCTAGATCAAAAGAAGGGTTTTCAAGAACATTAAAGTCGACAGAACCCACACCAACACAACTGGTGTTGATGGTGCTGACGAGCTCCACACGAATAGATGTTGAAGAGGTGCTGAAAAGCGAAGGAAGAGGGGAGGGCAAGGCATTACCTTGATCGTCAAAATAATAAACAGCAACATCTGTTTGCCCATTTAAAATGTCTTTCTCTATGAATTCTGTATCAAAAGTTGCCATACCATCAATCACACCATCAGCATCATCACACAACTCTTGTATGGGTATGGGGTAGAAATTAGGGGTGTCATCGACAATAAACTCAATTTCTGTTTCTTCATAGCACGAAGGAGTGTTGATTGAGGGGTCATTTTCTACCCGAGCAATTATTTTTTGACTACCAGATTGATAAGAATTTGGAAAGGCACCAGTGAAGAGCAAATTATAGTTTGTGTCAAAATAAGAAACCTGAATATTGGTCTGTCCTTTGGTGAGTTCTTGATAAGCCCTAGTCGTATCGAAAACAAACAAGCCATCGTCATCGTCATCGCATGCGCGAAAAGGAGCAACAGCATGAGCAGTTGGTAGCCTTTCGATATGTAGATTGGCAACCTTTTTCAAGCCAATACATGTGATGGTATTTAACCCTACCACTTCTACATTTGCCCATATTTCGTCAACCCAGTTTGCTCCATTTGGGACAGGGTTAGGGTTTTCATATTCAGTATTTTGGTCTATTTCATTTCTTTTCAGGGCAGCATCTTCTAATGTGGGATAGTACTGAATCACCACCCCAGTCATGCGAAACAAAGGGTGTTCATTGAGAAGCGCTGTTGTGAGTGTATCGAATATGGTGGGCGGGAAAAGGGTTCGACCATCTTGTGTGGTTGAGGGAGGAAGCTCACAAGCATCAAAATCGAGCATAAAGCTTGGTTTGATTTGACTTACAGCTACGTTGATACGAATTTCAGCATCACGCGCACAACTTCCATTTGGGGCAAAGACATCGTTTGGTAAAATGCTATTGATTTGCACATAAACTATATCGTTAGGGATTGGGTTGCCATTGACATCAGCGTTATAATAGGATGTTGGATCACTAATCTTGCTTCCAGGCGATCTAGTTGCAGAGGTGTAATAACTAAACTCCTCGTTTGAAAAGTTTGTTGAGATGAGGTTTTCAAAACTGCGCAGATTGGTCAGTACTATTCCATCCGAATTACCATCAGTTTCGTCACATTGCTCGAAAGTAGTTACAGGTTGATCAATGACTGGCAAAGGGGTCAACACAAGGTCTAAACGATTGGTTGTCGTGAAACAAGACAGGGAAGTCAAATTGTCTGTTAAACGAACATAGATTGTTTTTTTTCTATTATCGGCGGCAGTCATTGTGTAAGTTGTTATGCCTACTGTTGATGGGTCTTCTGCATCAGAAAGTGTTGTGTGATAACTAATGCTATACTGACTAGCAGTACCCCCAAGCAGTGTTTGTATTCGCGAATCGTTTAGTTGAAGATCGAAGGTGGTTATATCGTCTATGTCGCTGCCACTGGCTTGGTCATCACATTCATAATGAGGTTCAATTTCGATGTTGGGGGGGACTGGTTGAACTCGCAGCATGAAGGAATCAGTTTGATTGGACTCGCACCCAGTGGTTTTATTTTTTAATCGATAATACAATTGCTGAGGGTTTGATGAGTTGCCAAACAGTACAGACTTGTCAATGGCATTGGTATTTGTTTCATTTATAAAAAATAAGACTTCAAGAGACGAATCCCCATTGAGTATCGATAGTTCTTGCGCCTGTAGATCAAAGTCATTGACTAGGCCATTAAATGGATCCCCATCAAGGTCATTGTCACAAAGTTCCATATCATTGGCTGGCAGCATAACAGGCAATGGGTTGACAATGACAGTCGTTTCGACTCGGCAAGTCACGCCATTGGTTGTGACTTCATAAAAATAGGTTGTTGTTTCAGTAGGGGACTCAGTGATAGAGCTTGTTTCAATCCCATCAAAAACAATATCAGCCCCTGTTGAGGGATTTATTTTTCCCCAAACCACATCTGTGGTGCCAGTAAACTCAAACACAGGCCAAGAATCTCCATTCCCTTGGGAGTCATCTCTCATGTCATTCCAAGTTTTTATTGCATTAAAATCGAATTGGCCATAGTCTTCTTCTCCATCATCTTCATTGGTATTACAACAGTCATTTGGCTCACCCGAAGTCCAATTGGCAAGTTCGTCGGTGAGTAGTCTGCCATCAAGCCATTGCCAACCTTCACCGATTTCATTATTTGGGTTTAAAGAAGATAATTGACGCAAGCCCAGCCAAAAATGTATTTCGGATGTTCCAGCAACGCCAAGCGAATTGAGGGCATCATAAACAGCACCCTCCTCTTCTTTGGAGTTGATCACATACATCGACGCACCTGCACCTAAGGATTGTATAAGGTTGTAGGCTTCAGTCCAAGCCATGGACTCTCTTTTTAAGAAATAGGATGAGGATTCATATTGTAAAAAACGTTCAAAATCAGGATTCGCAATGGCAAAATCTTGAGCGGTTTGTGGCACACCATTGACAGTTAAGGTTACACTCTCTCCCTCACATATTTCTGTTTCAGAACTCAGCAGGTCGGGATTGCTGATAAATGCATCTGTTTCTGCACGCGTTAAACTCACACAGCCAACAGATGAATAAGCCTCTACATAATAAGTTTGATCATGAACCAACAGTGTATCATCGGGCAAAGCACTCCCACCAGTTGAAGATAGAAACACGCCAACAGACCCTCCAATATCATTTTTCAAATCTTGAATGGTTGGGGCATCACTGGTACAGTAGGTGTAAATAGGTTCGAGCGTTGGTGGATCAGGGATTTGGCTGACAGTCAGGATTACACCACCAATCGACTCAATAGGGCAGGCATATGTTGGTCTGGAGACAAGGACTTGTACTTCTGCACCATTCAGCCCATAATCTGTATTGACAGTAAGAGAATTGGTGTTTGCGCCACTAAAGGTCGAATTGTCAACAACAGGCGCACCATCTATGACCCACTGAAAAACAGCATCGCTTGTGGGGGTATCGACAGAGAAAGTAGCAACTTTACCTTCACAAACTTGCACTGAAACAGGATTTCCATTGGGAGAAATTTCTGCAGGGTTACCAAGCTCTTGAAAATCATAAACACCATTACTATCATTGTCCTTAGGCAGAGAATCGTAATTGTGCCCAATTACCAAACCATTCTCATTTACAGTATTGTCGTCGATGGTCAGGGGTGCTTGTTGTAGTCTTCCATCGTTGTCAGGGTCCAAAAACCCAGCTTCAATTACATCAAAACAACCATCTTCATCACTATCAAGGTCAAACGCATCAGCAAGATTGTCGCTGTCTGAAAATGAATCGAGATTGATAACCCTAATATGCCCTTCAAAAACAGAATCAACACTTGAGTCATTGTGATGCGTGAACACCAACCCCGACGATTGGGTGGCAAAAAACTGAAAGCTTGGTGGACTACCAACAGCAGTGCTGCTAAATCGAAATGTGATTTTGGAGCTATTGTACTGTGTAAATCCTCCAACATAGTTATCTTCAATAAGGATTTCAATATCACCGTCAGGGTCCAGTAGTGTGATGCTTTCAGAGGGGTCTATACTTTCAAGAGAATAATAGGTGTTTTCTTCATCAGGGGGGTTTTGGTTGTTGGCAAACCCAAATGAGAAGTGAAGAGATTTTGGAACGACAGGATTTAGTTCAAAACGAATCGCATCATTACTAGATTGTTTTGGAGGAAGGAAGGATGTAAAACGCCCATCATTGAAGGGAGTAAAGGTTCCATTACCAACCGACAGTACCTGAGACAAAACAGGGGTGCTGTAGGGAAGAGGGTTGTCAACCACAAGTTCAGGAGGGCTTGTGGTAAGATCAATTTCATAATCCCCCAAAGACTCTATTTTATCATAAATCCCATCATTATCATTGTCTAGGTCAATGTTATCAACCACCCCATCTTTATCCGAATCATTGGGACAAATGCTGACATTGACAGTAGAGGAATACACAATACTATTGGGAGACAAACAGTCAATGACCACCTCAAGGCGATAGGATCCAAAGGAGTTGGGGGTATATTCAGAACTGTCGGATGATTCAGTAAAGATGTTCTCCCACGATCCGTCAGCTTTTTGTTTTTGCCATTTGAGGGAGTCGTAATTTTCAGCATTGGGAAGCTGTAAGACAACATTGCTTTGTCCAGAGGAATCAACACAGTTGCCCAAAGTGTTTAAACTTAAGTTTGGATAAATTTTTGGTTCAAGATTAAACCCAGAATAGAACGCACCAGAAGTTGCTGTGTTGTTGAAATTGTAATAGGACACATAGAGTTCTTCTGATCCAACAATAGACACATCACCCATGAGGTCATCAACTCTGTGAATTTGGTAGTCAGCAGTAGAAGTTTGGATAGGACCAGGCTCGAAAACAACATTGTTGAGAGATGAAATATCGTCTTCATTTAATTTGACTGATGACCCATAGGGACTAAGGACAAACAAAGAACCACTAAAACTTGAGTTATTATCCACTTCGTTGATTCGCCCGATGCTTTCCACATCACCAACACTTGTACAGCTGAGAGGAGGCACAAAAAACATCCCTTGATTGGCACCATAATAATGGACTCTTACACCTTCCGAATTCCACTGCTCAGCAGTCCCTTCTTTTCCAGTTCCCTGAAAAACATAAATGTTTTTATTCGATTGAATATGTAGATAATCGATAACAGCGCTGGAGTTGTTTGTAAACTCAGTTCCCTCAACAAAAACATGTTCACCTGCATCAAGGGGTATGGGAGTGTTGTTGTCGTTTAGATAGACAAGTGTATTATCTTCATTGGCGATGATAAGAGCATTTTCGATACTATTGAAACTATCTCCCTTAATAAGCAAGTATTCAGTCGCATCAACACTAGGATTTAAGCTGATCATTTGATCAATCCCCATATCGCTTCCACTGAGATAGCCGAGATCCTTTTCTCCTTGTCCATTAGGATAACCATAATCTGGTCCCTCAAAGAATTCGGGGGAATCAATAATCTCATTGCTAAAACTACCAAGAATAGACCCTGAATTCACAACAATATCATTGTTTTGCGACTCGATATGAGTACCGATAAACAAGTCGTTATGTATGCCATTAAACACAGCAATGTATGTTTCATTCTTATCCAATACGATGGTTTGTGGCAGTTCATTTTGGGAAATAAAGGTTCTCAGTGAGGGATCGAAACTAAGATTAACAATGGTATTGTTTTTAGTTGCCATAAGCGAAAAGAAAGAATAATCGTCCACCCCTTGCCGTTCCATTCCTCCCACTCGAAAGCTCTTTCCAAGCCCATCGACTCCTTTACTCACAAGTGAGCCCGCATGATTTTCTGCTCTCAAGCGAAGTGACACATAAACTTCTCTGTTGGCAAACACCTCAAAACCTTTATTGGCAAAAACGTGGTCGGGACTATAATTCCAAGGACTAGCACCAATCCGATTTGTCTCAACTTCTATTTTGAAAGAGTTTGTATTGGATAAGGTTCCAACCACCCAATTGCTTGAGGGTCGCCCGATGGGTTTTATTGTAAACTGCACATTTTCGTGAGGAGTGGAAATATATAGATGAGCAGAATCAAAAATTAAATCTGGCACAGGTGGAATATAATGTTGCTTGCTCAGCTGAGCGTGTGAAAAAAAAGGGAACAACACCCCAATCAACACCAAGTATAGGATTGGTGTTTGATTTAAATAATTATCTTTTATTTGCACAATTCAAGTATAGTGAAAAAATTTACATTCATATCACTAATTAATAATTATGCTAAGTGGCTCATATTGTTTGTGTTAGGGCAAGCTCAGTTCATACACGGCCAGTTGCAGCTTCCTGTGTATTCGGATTATCTGACAGATAATTATTTTTTGGTTCACCCAGCTGTGGCAGGTGCCCAGCTCGAGGGGATCAAAGTGAGAATGACACATCGGTCGCAGTGGCAAGGAGTGTCAAACGCACCAAGCTTACAAACAATCAATGCTCATGCTCGCATCGGTTTAAGATCTGGACTAGGCACTGTTTTTTATAACGACAGAAATGGATTTCACAAACAAGTTGGCGCATCTGTAACCTATGCGCATCACATCAACCTTATTCTTGGAAACAGAGACATTCATCAACTTTCATTTGGCCTTTCGGCTGGAGTGATGAACAATACCCATGACCAAACACAATTTGCCCCCGACCTATCAGATCCACTTGTGCAGGGCAGTAAAGTCAAATCCAATGGGCTACACATGGACTTGGGACTGACCTATATTCGCTACCAGTTTTACACTCATTTGACCCTTAGAAACCTCATCTTTAAAGGACAGAACATATCAGACAATATCAGTCTAGACAAGGGCAAAAAGTGGATTGCAAATGCAGGATATTTTTTTGAACTCAACGATAACACTACCCTTGAACCCTCTGTCATGGTGCAAATTGTAGAGTATGCAGATCTTCCATCAGCTGATATTAATATGAAGTCGCATCATTCTCTTAACAATCTAAAGCTGTCGTTTGGGGCATCATATCGATTTGGGACACAACCCAATGCAAATGTTTTTGCTGGCGAGAACCTCAACCAAGATCACAAACAATTGTCCTTATTAACAGGATTACAATTTAAAGGGTTTTCATTTTTTTACACCTATTCCCAAAGCTTTGAAGACAGACAAATAGCGCCGTTCAATGGGCATCAATTTACACTAGGCTTTGACCTGTCGTCTGATAAATTCTTTTTTTTCCCAGTGAAGGGGATTTTTTAACACCTACTATATTCTTATTTTTAAAAAAAACAAGTGATAGAAATCGAGCGTAAATTTTTAGTTTCAAACCTGGATGAATGTTTACGACATGCCACCAAGTCAACCAACATCGTACAAGGCTATTTGTCGCTTGATCCATCGCGAACTGTACGCATTAGGAAAACAGACACCAAAGCATTTTTAACAATTAAAGGCAAGTCCAATAGCGCTGGAGACACCCGTTTTGAATGGGAGAAAGAAATTTCAGCAGACGAAGCAACACAACTTTTCGATTTGTGCTTGGGTCAAACCATTGAAAAAACACGACATCTAATTCCATTTCAATCCCATTGTTTTGAAGTTGACGTTTTTTCTGGAAATCACAAGGGCTTGGTCATTGCAGAAATAGAACTACGATCAGCAGAAGAAAAGGTTGCACTGCCACCTTGGATCGGAAAAGAGGTAACAGGAGATTCGCGTTATTACAATAGCTCGCTAGCCAAAGAAGGATTAAAGCCCTAAGTCTTCAAGGTTAATGGTATCATCCGATGAGTTTCGTTGTCGGATTTTAGCAAGCAAATCACAGTCGAGAGGGATACCCACTTTTTCTGGAGCAGGGAAAGAATCCAATGAAATTTCGAGTGTAGAATCTTCATAAAGCTTTTTCATATACAATGCCCAAATGGGAAGTGCCATGGTTGCTCCCTGACCATATGCAATAGAGTTGAAGTGGGTTGCACGATCTTCTCCACCAACCCAAACACCAGTCACAAGGTTTGGCACCATACCAATAAACCATCCATCGCTTTGATTTTGAGTGGTACCTGTTTTCCCAGCAATCGGGTTTTGAAATTCATAGGGATATCCTGTCACAACAGTACCAAAATAAGGGTTGTTTTCTTCAGCACCTCTGTGTCTCAAACGGATTCCTGACCCAGATTCTGTTACGCCCTCAAGGAGCTTGAGCGTAACATAGGCTGATTCTGCGCTCAGCACATCACGCGTTTCAGGGGCTGTTTCAAACAAAACAGTTCCATTTTTGTCTTCAATACGAGTGACCATAACAGGCTTCACATAAATTCCTTGGTTGGCAAAAGACCCATAGGCAGCAACCATTTCATAAACACTCAAATCGGCAGTTCCCAAAGCTATGGAAGGAACACTTGGGATTTTTGAACTGACGCCCAAGTCAGTTGCGAGTTTGCTCACAGGCCCTGGCCCAACTTTGTCAATGAGCCTCGCGCTGATGGTGTTGACCGAGTTGGCCAACGCATTTTTCAAGGTTCTCTTTCCAGTATAGCGATCACCAGAATTTTTTGGACACCATGCTTCATGCGCACCAAACTTTCTTGCTTCTACGCAGTAGAACCCATCAGGGAAAGAGTCGCATGGAGAAAGCTTTAATTGATCAATGGCAGAGGCATATACAAAGGGTTTGAAAGTTGATCCTATTTGTCTCTTACCTTGATATACATGGTCAAATTGAAAATGCTTGTAGTTGATACCCCCAACCCAAGCTTTTACATGCCCAGTTTGTGGATCCATCGACATCATACCCGAACGCAAAAAGTGCTTGTAGTGACGAATGGAATCAATGGGGCTCATCACAGTGTCGATCTCTCCCTTCCAACTAAAGATTTTCATCGCTGTTTTTTCTTCAAAAGATGCTTTGATATCGTCTTCTGTTTTCCCAGCAAGCTTCATTTTTCTCCATCGCTCCGAACGCCTCATGGCTTGTTCCATTAGCCTTTCAATTTCTTTTTCGGTGAGATCCAAAAAGGGTGCAGTGGGGTTCCACTTGGGAGTGTTTTGCTCAAAAAAAGCATCTTGTAGGTTGGACATATGCTCCTTTACAGCATTTTCAGCATAGGTTTGCATTCTGGAGTCTAGCGTGGTATAAATTGTTAAACCATCTAAATAAAGGTTGTATTTTTCTCCATCTGGCTTTGGGTTTTCACTTATCCATTTGAGCATAAACTGGCGTAGATAAGCCCTGAAATAGGTTGCAAGACCCTCGCGATGAGATTGAGGGTTGAATTGAATTTCGAGAGGCAACTGCTGCAAAGAATCAACTTCTTTTTGCGTGAGCATTTCATTGCGAAGCATTTGTTGAAAGACAATGTTTCGCCTCGAAATCACAAGTGCTGGTCTTCGAATGGGGTTATACAAAGAAGAGTTTTTGAGCATTCCTACCAACATAGCAGATTCCTCTAAAAGCAAGTCTGACGGCTCTTTTGAAAAATATATATTAGCTGCCGATCGCAACCCATCAGCATTGTAATTGAAATCATAAAGGTTGAGATACATGGTAATGATTTCCTTTTTTGAGTATCTGCGTTCGAGCTGTATGGCGATTACCCATTCCTTGATTTTTTGTATCACTGCATCAAAAGTATTTCTCGAACGAACACCTGTGAAGAGCTGCCGAGCCAATTGTTGTGAAACAGTACTTGCCCCTCCTTTTTCACCCAAATAAACAATGGCTCTCATGGTGCTTCGCAAATCGATACCAGAGTGACTGTAAAAGCGCTCATCCTCGGTTGCGATTAAAGCATCGATAAGGTCTTTGGGAATCTCTTCATAATCCAAAGGGGTGCGATTGTCATTGTAATAAAATTTGCCAATGATCTTATTGTCTGAAGAAAAAATTTGTGTTGCTAGATTTGTTTTTGGGTTTTCCAACTGTCGGAACTCAGGCATTTTACCAAACAAACCAAACCCAGCAGCTACAAACACCCCAACCAAAAAGAAAAGACCAAACAAAAACACATACCAAAAGAGTTTTATTTCGCGACGATAAGTTTTTTTGTTCTCTTTCATTGCTCAGATTGAATTTGTTCTATGCCAATGCCAACTTCTGTAATTCCTTCAAGCACTTCAATTGATTTTGCTTGCTCATTGTGCCGCATGGCAGGTCTGATGCTCAACTGATACTCTCCAACAACGCTAAAACGATAGGCCTCTTTATACCACAACTTGTTTTCGTGAGCCCAATACCCCTGTCCAATCCATTCACCATCGGGAGTAGCCATCGAATAAGAAAGCGTATCAATCAATGTTTCGCCAATTGGGTTTTTGAGTGTGGTGATGAGATGGATATTTGAAAAGGGATAATGATCATTATTTCTCAAATAAATATACATGTTTGTCGGATGATTGATTTTTTTGGGAGAAAATAAAAATTGTACTTCTTCTTGTTGTGCCCATCCACCGGACATTGACGAAAAATATAACTTTTCATTTCCTCCAGCGCATCCCCAAACCAACCAAATGAAGGTAAGCCCAGCAAGTGTTTTTCGTGACATTAAAAGTTGATACATATACCCGAACTATTTTTTCATAAAAGCAAGGTTTTCAGACCTACCTTTCTTAAAAATTTTGTTGCTGTTTTTTGTTCCTTTTCTCAGTTGTTTTTGTTGTTGCTTAGGGAGCTGGATGATCTCTGCGCATGTATCAGAACAACACCCACTGCGTGCTTCGGCGCAAGATGGACATTGAATAAACAACAAATGACAAGCTTCATTTGCACAATTGACATGGGTATCACAGGAAGTGCCACATTGATGACAAACGGCAATAATTTCTTCAGAGATTTGCTCTGCTCTTCGCTGATCAAACACAAAGTTCTTCCCACGAAATTTATTGTCAAGCCCCTTTGTTTTGACCTGACGAGTGTACTCAATAATACCTCCTTCCAACTGGAATACATTTTCAAAACCCTTGTGTTTGAAGTATGCACTTGCCTTTTCACATCTGATGCCACCTGTACAATACATCACAATATTTTTGTCTTTTTTATGTGGTTTTAGATGATCTTCAATCAGCGGTAGAGAGTCTCTAAAGGTATCAACATCTGGTGTAATGGCTCCTTCAAAATGACCTATTTCACTCTCGTAGTGATTGCGCATGTCCACGACCAACGTTTCTGGTTTCGACACCAAGTCATTGAAAGATTGTGCATCGACATGAACACCACACTGAGTGACATCAAAACCGTCATCATTCAGCCCATCGGCTACAATCTTTTCTCTTACCTTGATTTTGAGTTTAAGAAAAGATTTATTGTCATGCTCAACAGCAATATTCAAACGAACATCTTTCAAAAAAGAGATGCCGTCAAGATGTGTTTTAAAGGAATCAAATTGACTTGCAGGAACAGAAAGCTGTGCGTTAATACCCTCGAGAGCGACATAAATTCGACCCAGTACATTGAGTTGGTTCCAATGTATAAACAGATGGTCTCTAAATAAACTAGGGTTATTGATTTGTGCGTATTTGTAGAACGACAAGGTGAGGCGATCTTCACCTGCTTGGTCTATGAGATTGGCGCGTTCTTCCGCACTTAATGTGTTGTACAGTTGCATGCTATACGTATTAAGTTTGTCAGGCAAATGTACAAATTTAAAAAACGCATCTAAGGGCTTTATTTTTGCGCCAAAAATTGTAGTTTAGAGACTTCAAAAAACCACAACATGGCAAATGAAAAAGAAGCGAAATTAAAAGCGCTACAACTTACCCTTGACAAATTAGATAAGGCATACGGCAAAGGAACTGTGATGCGAATGAATGATGAGGCACTTGAAGAAGTCGAAGCAATTTCGTCAGGCTCCTTAAGTTTAGACGCAGCTCTCGGAGTAGGAGGATATCCTAGAGGGAGAGTCATTGAAATCTATGGTCCAGAATCGTCAGGAAAAACCACACTCACACTACATGCGATAGCAGAATGTCAAAAGAGTGGAGGCATCGCTGCATTCATTGATGCAGAACACGCATTCGATCGTTATTATGCGCAAAGTCTAGGTATTGATATCGATGAATTAATTGTTTCTCAGCCAGATCACGGCGAACAAGCACTTGAAATTGCAGATAATTTAATTCGTTCGGGCGCTGTTGATATTGTTGTCATTGACTCTGTCGCAGCACTCACACCAAAAAGTGAAATTGAAGGCGAAATGGGAGATTCCAAAATGGGACTACATGCGCGCCTGATGTCACAAGCATTACGAAAACTCACTGCGTCGATCAGCAAAACGCAATCAACCGTGATTTTTATCAACCAATTGCGAGAAAAAATAGGGGTGATGTTTGGGAATCCAGAAACCACCACAGGTGGAAATGCGCTAAAATTCTATGCTTCTGTGCGCTTAGACATTCGTCGCTCGACTCAAATTAAAGATACTCAAGGTGGAATCAATGGTAATCGTACGCGAGTGAAAGTAGTAAAGAACAAGGTTGCACCTCCGTTCAAAACTGTCGAATTTGATATTCTTTATGGAAAAGGTATTTCCAAAAATGGAGAATTATTGGATATAGGTGTTGAGCAAGAAATTATCCAAAAGAGTGGCTCTTGGTTTAGTTATGGCGACACCAAACTCGGACAAGGAAGAGATTCGGTCATTAAGCTATTAGAGGATAACCTTGAGCTTGCAGAAGAGATTGAAGACAAAATCCGAAACACCCAAGTCGAGCAAGAGTAGTTTAAGAATAACCTTCTTTACGCAATTGATTCTGAAAAAATTGATGGGTCTGCTCTTTTAAAGCAGGGATATCATCTTTCGTTAAACCTTTGGTTTCGATGGCAGGATGTACAATTGCCCGAACCTTTCCCAGTGTTCCAGACCAATGTTTATGACTAAACTGAAACGGAAAACGTTTTTTACAGTCAGGAAGTGTAACAGGAACGATGGGCATTTGGTATTGAATAGCTAAACTAAAGGCACCATTTTTAAAGGGTGCCAAAAAAACGTCAGGATTAGGAACGAGCCCCTCAGGATAGATACATACACTATATCCCATATCTAGTTTTTTTTGCGCACGGTGATACACATTTTTTCTGCTGTCATAATTGTCTCGATCAACCATGATCGCTGCTCGACGATAGATATAATTAAAAACAGGGATTTCTTCAAGTTCTCGTTTTCCGACAAACACAAAAGGGTTTCGAACAGCCATCATCATCATCATGATGTCAATCATACTTAAGTGGTTGGCAACAAACATATAGTTTTTGCCTTTTTCCAATGTTTGATGTCGTGTAAACTTGGGCCAAAAACCCATGCCATATAATATGATAGGTGACCAAACCCAACGACCAAGCCAAAAAACGTAGCGATACCAACGATCTTTTTGAAGAAAAATAACAAGAAGTGGAAAGCACAACACGACTCCGATCCCTGCAAGGACATAAAACCACACATTCCAAAGACCATAAATGATTTTTTTAGCCAGTAGCACCATAAGGGTAAAAGTAGTGATTTGAAGATAATTCAAAACACCTACCTTTGTTTTAAGAAAAAACTTGCATCGATGGCTCGAATTTTAACAGGCGTTCAAAGCACAGGCACACCTCATTTAGGCAATCTTTTGGGCGCAATAATTCCTGCAATTGAAATGACGAATCAAAGTACAGATGATTCATTTTTATTCATCGCAGACCTACATGCCCTTACCCAAATCAAAGATGCCGATCAGATGAAAGCCAACACTTATGCAACGGCTGCTGCTTGGTTGGCTTGCGGGTTAGATCCCAAAAAGACTGTCTTTTATCGACAGTCTGATGTGCCACAAGTCACAGAGCTGACTTGGTATTTGAACTGTTTTTTTCCATACAGCCGCTTGAGTTTAGCCCACTCATTCAAAGACAAAGCAGATCGCATGGAGGATGTTAATGCTGGGTTGTTTACCTATCCAATGTTGATGGCTGCCGACATTTTATTATATGATGCTCATCAAGTGCCTGTTGGCAAAGATCAACTGCAACATTTGGAAATGACACGTGATGTGGCCAATCGATATCATGCCCAATTTGGAGAGACTTTTGTACTACCTGAGGCAGTGTTACGTGAATCGAATATGTATGTGCCAGGAACAGATGGTGGCAAAATGAGTAAATCAAAAAACAACACGATTGATGTTTTTTTACCCGAAAAACAATTGCGAAAACAAGTCATGAGTATAGCTACAGACAGCACCCCACTAGAGCAGCCAAAAAACCATGACAATTGTACAGTGTTCTCACTTTACAGTATGATAGCAGATGAAGACGCAGTCAAAAACATGCGCCAACAATATGAATCGGGGGGCTTTGGATATGGCCATGCTAAGCAGGCACTGTTTGAAGCATTACTTGATAAGTTTTCGATAGCACGCGCTCAGTTTAATAAGTATAGGGAGGACCCAAAACGAATGGATCAAATTTTGCAGCAAGGCGCAATAAAAGCACAATCAGTTGCAAACGAAACTCTATATCGAGTTAGAAAATCTCTAGGATTTTATTGATTATCAATTAAATCTTGAACTAAGGATTCTAGCTTTAAAAGCTTGCTTTCTTGCGATTTAATTTTCTTTTCTTGATCCTTGAGTGCGTTTATAAGCACGGGTACAAGCCCTTGATAGTTTACAGACTTGACACCGTGACTTTCTGATACAAGTTCAGGAAATACTTTTTCTATGTCTTGTGCAAGTAAACCGATCTTTTGTTTCTTGTTCTCATCCTTTTTCATAGTGTAGCTCTTACCATCAATTTGTAATAGTTTGGCAAGAGTACTACCAAGTGAAATGATATTAGCTTTTAGTCTTGCATCAGAATTTATGTTAAGATTCCCTGCAAGAGTGGCATCACCATTAAACTTAACAACAAGAGCATCGCTTCTGTTATTTGAAGCTGTTCCATTGCCAACAACAAACGCTGTGTTGTCCAAGCTGAAATCTGCAGCATTCGCAGTTACAGTCGAACCTGATAAGTTGAAGTGACCAATCACAAGTGATGAGTTATCACTTGCTGTTGTTGAAGTACCCATAGCTGTAGAAGTACCTCCACTTGCTGTTGTATAAGACCCCATAGCTATTGAATCATCTCCACTTGCTGTTGTTCCTTCACCCATAGCTGTAGAATAATTTCCACTTGCTGTTGTTCGATCCCCCATAGCTGTTGAAAAATCTCCACTTGCTATTGTGTCTCCGCCTATTGCTAATGAAACATCCCCACTTGCTATTGTTCCTCTTCCCAAAGCTGTAGAACTGCTTCCGCTTGCTAAATTATCATTACCAACAGCAAATGCACTTGATCCGCTTGCTGTAGTATAGTTAGTAACCTCAATACCCCCTGCTTCATTACTATTATAACTAAAAGGAGAGTCTGCACCACTTGAGGGCAGATTAGTAAGTTGTGAACCATCACCAATAAACGCAGGTGCGGTTATAGAGCCTGCAACGGTTGTTGTACCATCAAATAGTACAGTTAGCGCATCCGACCTATTATATACTGGAAAAAAATCTTCATCATAAGAGCTGGTACCATTTCCAATAGCGAAAGCTACAGCTGATGGACTGTAAGAACCATCGTTAGTTGGATTTGAACCGCTTAAATTATAATATCCAATCGCTAATGAAGCATGATCCGAAGCTATTGTGCCAATTCCGATTGCTGTAGAATAGTTTCCACTTGCTATTGAGTATCCCCCCATTGCTGTAGAATAGTTTCCACTTGCTGTTGTAAACGTACCCATTGCTGTTGAAGTATTTCCACTTGCTGTTGTACTATATCCCATAGCTGTAGACTGGAATTCTTGAGCTTGTGTTAGCCACCCAATTGCAGTGGATCGCGGCCCAGTTGCCTTTGATTGTAGCCCCATTGCTGTGGAGAAGGCTGCAGTTGCCTCTGTTTGATATCCCATTGCCACAGAACCAGACCCTGAAGCTGTCGTTTCAACACTGTTGTCTGAAATCTGAGCGTTGAGAGTAAGTGATAATAATAAAATAAAAAACGTGTGTAATATTATTTTCATCGTTTAATAATCTAGTTTAAGTTTATCCAGGAGAGTGTAATCGGAGAGTTAGGGTCAACTGTATAACTCACCAAAAACATTAAGTCTACACCCCCTGCAAAACTATTAGGGCTCATAATATAAAACTCTCCGTCACTGTAGGCATAATTTACACCGAGATCGAATATACTCGAATCTACATGAAAAGAATAGCTCTGACCAAAAGTTACACTGACCGGATTGTTAAAGGTAAACTCATGCCAAAATGAAGAATTTAAAGATGCATTTTGATATGTATCACCGTAATAGTCTATACTTATAAAATTTCCCTCAAAATCTAGCATCGTATTACAGCAATCTTCTTTTTTCTTTAAATACAAGCTGATGCCATATATTGTACCAGTAAAAGGAGCAATAAAAGTTTGATATCCATCAACACGATAATAACTATCATCGGGAGCATATTGGCCTGTAAACTCACTATTAGACAAAGACGTACTTGATGTTGAATATATTTGAATTTTCTTTTTTGATTGGTTGTACAGCACCATCCCTTCTTCAGCATTAATAGCATCAATTTCAGTTTGTGTTAACGTATTTAATTTTAAAATATCTGATGTTACGTTTCCTGTTACATTACCAGTCAAATTACCAGTCACGTTACCAGTAAGTTCGCCAGTGACATCTCCAGTAACGTCGCCAATTACATTACCAGTCAAATTTCCTGTAACCGATAAGTCTCCTGCGAAAGTTCCTGAGCCATCAACTGTAAGAAGATGAGAAACAGGATTAAAAAGCAAACCTGCATCTGCAAAAACAGTTTTACTTCCTAGGTTTCCATTTGCTTGTAAGATGTATTGATTTTGATTAGTAGCTGTATTACTTACATCTACTCTACCAGCAGTTCCAGTTAAATCACCGTAAACATTTCCAGTTAAATTTCCTGTCACGTTACCTATTAAACTACCATTAAAAACAGTTGGCTTGTCAGTCAAATCATTATAACTACCAGAAAAAGAATTTATATTACTATCCACATAATTTTTTGTTGTTGCATCTTGAGCTTCTGTAGGGTCAGCCACATTTTTGACTTGACTACCATTAGTACTAATTTGTCCATAGATTTTAAAATGAAGCGGAAACATAAGTTGTACAAGAAAAGTAAATATTAAAATCCGTTTCATCTCTTAATAATTTTAAATGATTTTGTTTTGTCGTTGTCTGTTGTAACTTTTAGTATAAACGACCCACTTCCCATGTCACTTAAATCGATTTGATTTTGATTTGTTGTTTTTACTTTTCTGCCTCTTAGATCAAAGAGTTCAGCTTGAATAATATTTTCTCCCTGTATGTAGATTCTATTGGCTGTAGGGTTTGGATACACAGAGATTCTAGAATCTAAAGGATAGATATCTTCAATAGTAAGGGTAGCATTTGCAGAACTTGCTGTAACGGTTTTAAATGAAACAGGATCATTGAATGTGTAGCTAACCGTATTATTCACCTCATCAACAGTTCCCCCATAAGTTGTCCAAGAATCATCATCAGCTTGAAGCTCCAATACAAGATCAGCTTCTGCAATATCATTGAGCTCTCCCTCAAGATAGGAGAAAGTAAGTGTGCCTGTAAAGCCAGAAAGTAGGGCAGATGAGCTATATACACGAGATACAGAGCTATTAGTGCCTGCAGCAGCAGCAGTAGCAGAACGCGATACATCATTGGTACCACTAATGACATAGGTATCATCAGGAGCTATTTCAAGACCGTCAAGAGTTATAGAACTGCCAGAAGATATAGAAACAGACGAGCCGTCATTAACAGTTAATATTTGAGAAAACAAAACTGTGCTTGTAAATAAAATTGAAAATAAAATTATAATGTCTTTCATGCTCAAATCTAATAATTATTCTCAATCAGATACTTATGAGCTTAAACATTTGTGAATATTAAAAAAAAGGGGGTGTAAAATTTACAAATACCCATTTATAATGAAGCTAATCATTAATTTGACAATCAAGTTTATAATTTATAAATCCAAACGAGAAAATAGTAACTAATTATAGTATAATATTTTAAAAAAAACAATAAATTTGATATATGCATTTAGCCAAACAAATAAGCTACCTTTTATATCGATACGATTGTGTAACCGTGCCAGGATTTGGTGCTTTTTTAGGAACTTCAGCCCCAGCCGAACTCGATATTGATAATGAGATCATTTACCCTCCAACGAAACAAATTTCGTTTAACGCACAGCTTCAATCCAACGACGGTCTATTGGCCAACGCAATAGCCGTTGAGCAGCAAACAAGCTACGAGCAAGCAGTTCGCCTTGTTCACAAGGAGGTAGTTCGATGGAAATCGATGCTTCACGATGGAAAAACTATTGAGCTGGATAGAATTGGAAAATTGCATTTCAACACAGAAAAGAATGTGGTTTTCGTACCCTCAACAGACCACAACCATTTGGCAGAGTCATTTGGGTTATATCCTGTTAAAGCCCAAAAAATTGACCAAGCTAGGATTTTGAAAGATGTCCCAAAAGTGATTGATTTTAACGATCAAAACAATCAAAATCAAGTAGATAAACAAGGCACAAACACCAATCCATTGCGTCATGTTGCAGCAGCAGCGGCGGTAGTAGCGATAGGTTATTTTGGATTTATGGCCTATGAGGATTACAATCTTGATCAACAGCTAGCGCAAGAAACCAAGCTGCGAGAAGAGGCTAGACAAGAAGTCCAACAAGCTGTTTTTGATTTGGGAGAGCTACCAAAACTATCCATCAACACAGTGCCTCAAGAGGCATACCACATTATTGGTGGAGCCTTTGCAGTTGAGTCAAATGCTGATCGCTTTTTAACTAATTTGCAAGAAAAAGGATTTATATCAGTTCAAAAATTGACACCCAATTCTTTTGGTCTTCACTATGTTTCTCTTGATAGTCGTGAAGATCGTAAAGAAGCAATTGAAATATTACGCCAAGTGCAACGCACCGAAATTTCGGATGCTTGGATGTTAAAACGCTAACAAATGAACCCCAAAAACCCTGATGCGTCCAAAACTATTCTCACAGATTTGGTGCTTCCAAGTGACACTAACCCTTTAGGAAATCTTTTTGGAGGAGAGCTATTGTCTCGAATGGATCGAGCGGCTTGTATCGCTGCAGAAAGACACGCAGGAAATGTTGTTGTAACAGCTTCAGTCAATCATGTTCATTTTAGTAAACCAGTTCCATTGGGAAGTGTTTTAACTCTAGAAGCTAAAGTGTCTCGTTCTTTTAGCACCTCAATGGAAGTATTTATTGATGTATGGATCGAACCCCGAGGATTATCAGATTTAAGAGAAAAAGCCAATGAAGCGATTTATACTTTTGTGGCTGTTGATGATACAGGTAAGCCCACAGCAGTACCTCCTGTAGCCCCTGAAACAGAACTTGAAAAAGTACGTTATGACGCTGCGTTACGTCGCCGTCAACTCAGTTTGATTTTGGCAAAAAAACTATCTCCTGACGAGGCGAC
>ERZ802830.1910-NODE-1910-length-19373-cov-25.7923_pt1 | contig 19373 bp, 17 predicted proteins | sample MGYA00345654_ERZ802830 | MGnify/ENA primary metagenome ERZ802830 (study PRJEB30503, sample SAMEA104212375) | marine metagenome | biome: Westerlies Biome; feature: [SRF] surface water layer (ENVO:00010504) within the epipelagic zone...; material: water...
ATTGGCTATATGCGAGTATCATACTTTTCTTTATTGGTATGTCATTTTTTGGCGGGAGCTACAGCATGTCTAGCGACCAAAAGATTAATATTTCAAACTTTGAAAACTATCTTTTAGATGGCGAAGTAAGCAAGGTTGCTGTTGTCAACAAAAAGACCGCACAAGTTACCCTAACAGAAACAGCGCTTACAGAAACCAAGCACAGTAAAGCTAACAAGACGGATTTATTTGGTCGTAAGAACAGTAGTGGTCCCCACTACCAGTTTGAAGTGGGTAATCTTGAGCTTTTCCAAAAAAAATTAGAAGCAGCCGAAGAAAAAGGCGTTTCCTTTACCTATGAATTTGTAACAGTAGAAAGTCGTTGGTTAGATGTATTACTTGGCTTTTTACCGCTCATACTTATCATTGCCGTATGGTTATTTATTATGCGACGCATGTCTGGCGGCGGTGGCGGCGGTGGCGGTGCACAAATATTCAATATTGGCAAATCAAAAGCCAAGCTATTTGATGAAAAAATAGATGTTAAAATAACATTTAAAGACGTTGCAGGCTTAGAAGGAGCTAAAGAAGAAGTACAAGAAATTGTAGACTTTCTAAAAAACCCAAGCAAGTATACTGTACTGGGTGGGAAAATTCCGAAAGGCGCCTTATTGGTAGGCCCTCCAGGAACAGGTAAAACTTTATTGGCTAAGGCGGTTGCAGGTGAGGCTAAAGTACCTTTCTTTTCGTTGTCAGGTTCTGATTTTGTGGAAATGTTTGTAGGAGTAGGTGCATCGCGTGTACGTGATTTATTCAAGCAAGCAAAAGACAAATCGCCCGCCATTATATTTATTGATGAAATTGATGCCATCGGGCGTGCAAGAGGAAAAAACAACATTACCGGTTCGAACGACGAGCGTGAAAACACGCTCAACCAGTTGTTAACCGAAATGGATGGCTTTGGCACCAACACCAATGTGATTGTTATTGCTGCCACTAACCGAGCCGATGTATTAGACAAGGCATTGATGCGTGCAGGTCGTTTTGACCGACAAATCTATGTCGACCTCCCTGACCTAAAAGAGCGTAGAGAAATTTTTAAAGTACACCTCGAACCATTAAAGTCAGACGCCAAACTAGATATTGACTTTTTAGCCAAACAAACACCTGGCTTTTCTGGAGCTGATATTGCCAACGTATGTAATGAGTCGGCATTGATTGCTGCCAGAAAAAACAAGAAAAAAGTAGGTCGTCAAGACTTCTTAGATGCTGTTGATCGAATTGTTGGTGGACTTGAAAAGAAAAATAAAATCATTACCCCAGAAGAAAAGAAGACCATTGCTTTCCACGAGGCTGGACACGCTACTGTAAGCTGGATGTTAGAGCATGCTGCGCCACTAGTTAAGGTAACCATCGTGCCAAGGGGACAATCGCTAGGCGCTGCTTGGTATTTACCCGAGGAAAGACAAATTGTGCGCACAGAACAAATGTTAGACGAAATGTGTGCAACGCTTGGTGGCAGGGCTGCTGAAAGCATCATATTCAATAAAATTTCAACAGGTGCACTAAGCGACTTGGTAAAAGTAACCCAACAGGCCAGAGCTATGGTAACCATTTACGGATTAAACGAAAAGGTTGGAAACATTACGTATTATCAAACCAACGAAAGCGAGTATGGCTTTACCAAGCCTTACTCCGAAGAAACAGCCAAGTTAATCGACACGGAAATTTCAGCAATCGTTGAAAAAGAATACAGGCGTGCCATACAAATGCTTAAAAAACACATAGACAAACTCACAGAACTTGCAGAGCACTTGCTTGAAAAGGAAGTGATTTTTAAGGACGATCTAGAGCGTATTTTTGGCAAACGACCTTTTGAAAAGCCAGAAGCTGAAGCACCAAAGCCAAAAGCAACAACCAAGCCAAAGGCAGCACCAAAAAATACTGCAAAAACAACCAAGTCAACAGATTCTACAAAAACAAATGATGCCAACTAATTTGCGATTTGTTACCTTTGTGTAACAACCCTAATGTGTGAGTAAGTTCTGGTCAAATATTTTTGGAAAAAAAACGGCTCCTAAAGAAGAGCAAGTTGAAGATGTGCGCGGTCCACACATGCCGCTCAAAGAACTTCCAATTGAGCAAACCTTTGCTCAAAATTTCACGGCTTGTGGGGGGAAATTCGTTTATTGCGAAACCTTACAAGATGCAAAAGACACCTTTCTTTCCATTGTAAAAGAATATCCTACAGAGATACGAGAGTTGTTTTGTCTAGATCCAGTACTAGCCAAAAAATTAGATGTTGGCATAACACTTACCAAAACCAATCTCAATGCCAAAGTTATGCTGTGCAGTTGTGAGTCCATAGTTGCTTATGATGGGAGTATTGTGGTATGTGAACGCCAATTGGGTTCTAACAAATTGGCAGACCTACCAGAAACATTAGTGGTTATTGCGGGCACCCGTCAGTTTTCAAAAACAGTTTCAGAAGGACTCAAAAGCATCAAACACCGCTATGCTGATAATATTCCGCTAAACATCACTTCTATAAAGCAATTTAAAACAGACGTAATGAGCGACGAAAACTACATGAACTATGGCAGCAGTGTCAAAGAAGTTTACTTGCTTTTACTTGAAGATTTTTCATGAATTTTTTAATTCGTTCCTTAACTTCATTCCTCTATGTTGGATTGCTCCTCGGCAGCCTATACATAGATGCTACTTTTTTTTCTGTGGTACTTTTTCTGATGGCAATTATAGCGCAGTGGGAACTTCAAAGAATTACCAATAAAAAAATCATTTTAAGCTACCTTTTCTTTCCCGTTGTATTCGCGGCGGTTCAAATGAACCCCGAATACTATCCTTATCTAGTTGGTGCAGCAGTTGTTGGGTGTTTAGGAATGCTGGGCTTTTTTAGTAATTCAAATCAGTTGAGCTACAGCAAAGCAGCTGTGTATTTTTTGAGCTTGTTTCAAATCTGTATACCATTGATATTGCTCGCCCTCTTAGGGAAGTCCAACCCTATCTATGTTTTGTATTTTTTTGGCATTATATGGCTAAGCGACACTGGCGCATATGTAATTGGCTCATTATTTGGAAAACGAAAACTAGCACCTACCATTTCGCCCAATAAAACAATTGAAGGAAGCCTTGGCGGAATAGTTGTTGCCACGGTAGCCCTACTGTATGCCGCTCACATAGAAAACATCCAATACAGTTGGGTTTTGATTCTTCTGGTGACTGCGATTTTAGGCGCATTAGGGGATCTGGTGCAATCCAAAATAAAACGCATTTGCGGCGTTAAGGAAAGCGGGAGTATTTTACCGGGACATGGCGGAATTTACGACCGCATTGACAGTTCCATATTGGCTGCACCCGTGTATATATTATTATTGAATTTATTCGCTTATGTTTCATAAAGAAGGTTTCACCATTATCATAGTAAGTTTTGTGCTAATAGCGGTGGCTGCAATGTTGGCCGATCAGTTTATTAGCGTTAAGTGGTTGCGTATTACACTCCAGCTTGTCCTGCTTGTTTTTTTAGTGTTGATACTGCAGTTTTTCAGAAATCCCGACCGACCGCCTCTTGCACTTGAAGACGCTGTTGTATCGCCTGTAGATGGGAAAGTAGTTATCGTGAAAGAAGTTGAAGAACCCGAATATTTTAAGGGCAAAAGACTACAGGTATCTATTTTTATGTCTCCCTTAAATGTGCACGTAACCCGATATCCTGTTTCTGGCAAGGTTGTGTTTAGCAAATACCACCCCGGCAAGTATCTCGTTGCTTGGCATCCAAAATCATCGATATTGAACGAAAGAACCACCATTGTGGTTGACAATCCAAGCTATGGAGAAGTACTTTATCGTCAAATTGCAGGAGCAGTAGCTAGACGTATTGTGAATTATGCCGAGGAAGGTCAAGCGGTTATGCAAGGAACAGATGCTGGTTTTATCAAATTTGGGTCTAGAGTAGATGTATTTCTCCCCATAGAAACTCCCGTATTTGTTAAAGAAGGGCAAGTCGTAAAAGGTGGTGTAACGCTAATTACATCAAAAAACTAAAGAGCTGAAAGGCGCGCTTTGAGTGCCGCTATTTTGGTTTGTGCATCTTCCGCTTTCTTTCGCTCAATTGCCACAACTTGTTCTGGCGCATTTGAAACAAAGCGTTCATTAGATAGTTTTTTTTCTACTGAACGTAAGAATCCTTCCTGATAAGTCAGTTCTTCTTCCATCTTTTTACGTTCCTCTTCAATATTAGAAGCAGCCACTGGAACAAAATATTCAAGTGCGTTTACCCTGAACGAAATCGCTTGCTCAGGTGCTTTTGCCACTTTATGCCAAGTTTGGATATTTACCAACTTCTCAACAATAGGTCTTAGTGAAACATTGTCATGGGTGGTTTCGACCAAGTCCAAAGGTTCTTTAAAAGAAATATTTTGGTCTTTACGAACAGTTCGCAATTGCGCGACTAAGGCCGCTGAGTGATCAAATTGATCTAAAATGGTAGTATCAATAGTTTTTTGAGTTGGCCAATCCGAAACAATTAAGGCTTCGTCCTTGGCGCGAATTTTAAGTGCATGCCATAGTTCTTCTGACAAAAAGGGCATAAAAGGGTGCAAAAGGCGTAAGTTATCTTCGAAAAGCATACATACTTTTGCATAGGTCTCAGGATCTATCCCCGTATTGTAAGCCGGCTTAACGATTTCCAAAAGCCAAGAGCAGAAGTCGTCCCAAATAAGTTTATATGTCGACATTAAGGCATCAGAGATGCGGTATTTGCTAAAGTGGTCATCAATGGCAGCCAATGTTTGTTGAAACTTGGCTGAATACCAGTCAATACCTGCAGTTGCAGTAGCACATGTTTCTAAGGATTCGTCCACCTCCCAGCTCTGTATCAATCGGAAAGCATTCCAAATTTTATTGGCAAAGTTTTTTCCTTGTTGACATAAATTTTCGTCAAACAATAAGTCATTCCCTGCTGCCGCACTCAAAAGTAGCCCCACACGGACACCATCAGCGCCGTAGGTTTCCATAAGCCTAATCGCATCTGGAGAATTGCCGAGTTGCTTGGACATTTTTCTTCCTTGCCCATCACGAACAAGCCCTGTGAGGTAAACATGGGAAAATGGTTTTTCGTCGCGTAGGGCATAGCCAGACATGATCATTCTTGCTACCCAAAAGAAAAGAATATCGGGACCTGTAACCAATTCCTGTGTGGGATAGTAGTAGGAGATTTCTTTATTGTCAGGTTCCAACACACCATTAAAAACAGAAATGGGCCATAGCCATGAAGAAAACCAGGTGTCAAGCACATCTGGATCTTGATGGAGATCAGCAAGTGTCAGTGCTGCATTACCGCTATCGGCCTTTGCTTTTTCAAGGGCTGCCGATTTGGTATCAGCTACCACTACATGTTCTCTGTTGGAACCATAGTAATAAGCCGGGATTTGGTGTCCCCACCATAGCTGTCTTGAGATATTCCAATCACGAATATTATTCATCCAGTGTCGGTAGGTATTGATAAACTTTTTTGGCACCAATTGTACATCGCCATCTTCAACTGCGTCAATGGCTGGTTTCGCCAAATCTGCCATTTTCAAGAACCATTGATCAGACAAACGAGGCTCTACAACGGCCTTTGTTCTTTCTGAAGTACCCACTTTGTGCACATGAGGCGTTACTTTTACGAGTGCGCCAGCTGCCTCTAACTCTTTTACCACGGCTTTGCGTACCGCAAACCTGTCTTTACCTTCATAATGCAAGCCCTGATGATTGAGTGTGGCATCGGGGTTGAAAATATCAACAATATCCAATTTATGTTTTTCGCCTAAGGCCTTGTCATTTTCATCATGCGCTGGGGTCACTTTCAAACAGCCTGTTCCTAACTCTAAACTGACATATGCATCTTTGATGATGGGCACAACTCTATTAACAATCGGGACTATGGCTTTTTTACCATGCAGTGCTAGATAACGTTCGTCTTCCGGATGAATGGCAACAGCCGTGTCACCAAAAAGGGTTTCAGGTCTTGTTGTGGCTACAACTACTTTTTCGTCGCTGCCTTCAATAGCATACGCGATGTGGTAAAGATTTCCTTGTCGCTCCTCGTAAATGACCTCCTCGTCTGAAAGTGTGGTTTGTGCTTCGGGATCCCAATGCACCATGCGAAAACCACGATAAATCATCCCTTTGTTATACAAGTCAACAAAGACCTTAATAACAGATGCAGACATTTCAGTATCAAGGGTAAATTTGGTGCGATCCCAATCACAAGTGCAGCCCAATTTTTTTAATTGATCGAGAATAATACCGCCGTGTTCATGTGTCCATTCCCAAGCGTGTTCTAAAAAAGCTTCCCTCCCAATTTCATTCTTGTCTATGCCTTGACTTTTTAGCTTGTTTACCACTTTTGCTTCTGTCGCAATAGAAGCGTGATCGGTACCTGGCACCCAGCAAGCATTGTACCCACGCATACGTGCACGGCGAATCAACACATCTTGAAGTGTATTGTTCATCAAATGCCCCATATGCAATACACCTGTTACATTTGGTGGTGGAATTACTATGGTGTAGGGTTCTCGGGAGTCAGGCGTGGAATGAAAATAATTGTTCGCTGCCCAGTAGTCATACCACTTTTGCTCTACGTCTTTTGGTGTGAATTTTGATGGTATGGACATGCGTTAGTGCTTATTATGCGCAAATGTAGGCATCGAGTAGTGAAATTGAAAGCCCTAATTTTGTACAATTGGTACTTATGCTTACTTTAGTAAAACCAAATTTATCGTCATGAAGCGAATATTTATATCTTTTTTCACTGTTGTATTAGGTTTAACAGCTACTGCTCAAGACTTTGCTATCATTACATTTGACTCCCTTACCATTGACTATGGCACTGTTGTCAAAGGTGAAGATGGCATTCGTCAGTTTAAGTTTACCAACACGGGAACTTCAGAACTAAAGATTACGCAAGTACGTTCTTCTTGTGGCTGTACCATTCCAAAAAAACCAGATGCACCCATTGCACCTGGCGCATCTGATATCATTGAAGTAAAATATGATACAGAGCGTATTGGACCCATTCGAAAAACCATCACGGTTGCTTCCAATGCTTCTGTTCCTATGGTGGCCCTGAAGATCAAAGGGGAAGTCATAGAAGAAGCACCCGAAGAATAATTTTCGCATAAAACATTGATTTTTCGCATCTTTGCAGGCAAACTATTTTAATGCCGAATATTTCAAAGAAAGGTGCAAACTTACCCACCTCACCCATTCGAAAGCTAGCCAAGCAAGCCAATATAGCCAAGGCGCGTGGTATTGAAGTATTTCATCTTAACATTGGGCAACCTGATTTGGCCAGTCCCAAAAGCGCATTAGAAGCCATTCGAAACTTTTCAGATGACATTGTTGCATACGGACCTTCTGAGGGAACTGTTTCGTTCCGCAATAAGCTGGTCTCTTATTACCAAGAGCACGATATTGAAATTGATGCAGAAGACATTCTGGTAACCACAGGAGCTAGTGAGGCCATTATTATGGCATTAGACTGCATCACCAACGAAGGCGATGAACTTATCATTCCAGAACCATTTTACGCTAACTATGAAACATTTGCAGCGGCCTGTGGTGTTAAGGTTGTAGGCATTCCATCATCGTTTGAAAGTCAGTTTTCACTCCCCGATATTGAAACCATAGAAGCTGCAATAACTTCTAAGACAAGAGCACTTTTTATCTGTAATCCAAACAATCCATCTGGTTATGTTTACAACAAAGAGGAGCTTGAGTGTTTGGGTCAACTGGCCATTAAGCACGATATATTCTTTATTGTTGATGAGGTGTACCGTGAGTTTGTTTATGACGGTCATGAGCACATCTCCGTAATGCACCTGGAAAATCTAGCAGAACATGCCATACTCATTGACTCCATGTCTAAGCGATACAGCATGTGCGGCGCTAGAATAGGATGTCTTATCACAAAAAACAAGGAAGTAACACATGCTGCGCTAAAGTTTGCCCAATCAAGGTTATGTCCGCCCACCATTGCACTACACGCCTGTGAGGCTGCGCTTGATGAGCCGCAACAATATTTGGATGATGCCATTGAAGAATATGAAAAAAGAAGGAGGATCGCAATTGAGTATTTAAATAAAATCGAAGGCGTATCGGTATCCTTACCCAAAGGCGCTTTTTACTGTTTGGTCAAACTTCCCGTTACGGATAGTGACCATTTTGCCAAGTGGATGCTGGAGTCTTTCCAAGACAATGGTGAAACGCTTATGGTAGCCCCCGCAAATGGATTTTTCTCTGGTGATTCAGCAGGAAAAGACATGATACGCATAGCATTTGTGCTAAATTCAGAAAAACTAATTCGAGCCATTACCCTTTTAAAACTTGGATTAGACGCTTATCAAAAATAAGCCCATGAAAAAAAACGATAAGGTTTCATTACAAGAATTCAATACGTTTGGTGTTGCGGCAGCAACACCCCTTTTTGTTGAAGTAACCTCTAGTTTGACCTTACAAGAAAAACTAAAAGAAGACGCCTTCGAAAATGCGCTCATTCTTGGTGGCGGGAGCAACGTCTTATTCGTAGAAGACCTTTCAAGACCCGTTATTAAAATTTCAATTCTGGGGATTCGCATCATCAACGAAAGCGAACATATGGCCATAGTTTCAGCAGGTGCAGGTGTGGTATGGCACGATTTAGTAATGTGGTGTATTGCCAATGACCTGGGAGGCATAGAAAATTTAAGCCTCATTCCTGGCCTGGTTGGCGCGGCACCCATTCAAAACATAGGCGCCTATGGCGTTGAGTTGAGCGATGTTTTTTACGATGCAGTGTGTATCAATCGCAAGACGGGAGAGTCCAGAATTTTCAGTGCTGAAGATTGTGCTTTTGGATACAGAAATTCTGCCTTCAAAAACGATTTAAAAGACGCATATGTAGTAACAGCAGTAAGGTTGGCCTTGACCAAAAAAAATCACAGGCTAAAAACAGACTATGGGAATGTAAAAGAAACATTAACGCAAATGGGCGTAAAGAAACCCAACATTGGAGACGTTGCAAAAGCAGTTGTTCAAATCAGAACACGTAAGTTGCCCGACCCAAAAAAATTAGGCAATGCCGGTAGTTTCTTTAAAAACCCCATTGTTCCAAAAAGGGAATCCGCACGTTTGCTTCAAGAATATCCCAATATGCCCCACTACCAAATAGATGGTGCTTTTGATAAAATCCCTGCGGGTTGGCTAATTGAACAAGCTGGGTTTAAAGGACTCAAAAAGGGAAAAGTAGGCATGCACGACAAACAAGCCTTGGTATTGGTGAATTACGGAACTTCATCTGGAAAATCGCTGTGGGCACACGCCAAATTGGTAATGGAAGGCGTTGAAAAAAAGTTTGGTATTTCACTAGAACCTGAAGTCAATCTAATACATTAATTTTTTAGCTACTTTTAAACATGGAACTTTTTTTAATAACCTTGATACTTTTGGGCCTTGCTTTTGCTGGTATCGCCATAAAAATATGGGCTAAAAAGGGAGGCGAATTTGCTGGAACTTGCGCAAGTCAAAGTCCCTTTCTAAATAAAGAAGGAGAAGCCTGTAGCCTTTGTGGAAAATTGCCCAATCAACAAACGGACTGCACGCTTCCCGATCCAAAAAACAACTAATTCAGTGGCAGAAGCAACTGCGCATATCGAAAAAATAAAGTTGGCTCAAGAGGGTGATCAGCACGCATTTCGGTATTTATTGGAGTTTTTTTGGAACGATGTGTATGGCTTTATGCTACAGCGTACCCAAAATGAAAATGAAGCCGAAGACCTCACCATCCGTTGTTTTGGAAAGGCATTTGAGAAAATCATGACTTACAACGAAGCCTATGGTTTTAAAACATGGCTTACGACCATCGCCAAAAATCTACACATCGACCAACTAAGAAAAAAATCGAATACCAATATTACGACGGAGGCCAGTCAAGAAGTGGCACAAAAAATTGCCGATAGCGCCCCTAGCCCAGAAGACGATTTGATTCGCAAACAACGTCTTGAAACACTACTAAATACCATTAAAAACCTTAAGCCCCGCTATCGAGAAGTAATCCAATTGAAGTACCTTCAAGAGTTGAGCATCAAACAAATGGCTGAAAAGCTCAACAGCAGTGAGAGTACCGTCAAAGTCAAACTGATGCGTGCAAGAAAATTACTGGCTGAAATTCTAGCAACTCAAAACAACTAAGGTGGTTTCAATCTTTAAAAAGCTAGGCCCTGGATTACTTTTTGCTGGTGCTGCCATTGGCGTATCACATCTGGTACAATCCACTAGAGCAGGTGCTGATTTTGGCTATGGCCTGATTTGGGCATTGCTTTTAGTCAATATCGTCAAATACCCATTCTTCCAATTTGGACCTCGTTATGCGATAGCCACAGGTGAAAGCCTTTTAGAAGGCTATAAACGCTTGGGGAAAGGAGTTCTGGCAGCATACTACATCCTGAATTTGGGAACCATGTTCACCATTCAAGCAGCCGTAACAGCCGTAACGGCTGGCATAGCTGCAAGGCTTTTGGGCATAGATGCCAGTATGTGGGTATCCGTTATTATTGCCCTTTTTTGCTTTGCTGTACTGTGGCGCGGTCGCTATGGTTGGCTAGACAAAAGCATGAAAATTATTGTGTTGGTTTTAAGCATCAGCACCTTAGTTGCCGTGCTATTTGCTTTGGGTCAAAACACAGACGTTCCCATCCTACAACGTCTACCTGAAAACACGCTGGAGTGGACATTTCTTATCGCCTTTATGGGATGGATGCCCGGACCCATGGACATTTCGGTTTGGCATTCCGTCTGGGCAATAGAAAAGAAAAAAATAAATCCCTCAACGAGTTTAAAATCTTCGCTCTTTGATTTTAACATCGGCTATTTGGTCACGCTTGTTTTAGGGTTGTTTTTTATTGTACTCGGTGCAACTGTAATGTATGGCACAGGCGTTTCTTTTTCTCCAAACGGTGCTTCGTTTGCAGGTCAGCTGATTGGGCTTTACACATCGCTTATGGGTAGTGGTTGGTTTGTGGTTATTGCCTTAGCGGCCCTTACCACTATGGTCAGCACCACGCTCACCACACTAGATGCTTCGCCGAGAGTAATGGCGCATACATCAAAGCTATTGAGGCTCCCTATTTTACAAAAACAACAAAGCTGGTTGGTGATTTTAACCCTAGGCACTTGTTTGATTTTTGTTTTCTTAGCAACAGAAATGGGGCTATTGGTTAAAATTGCCACCATACTCTCATTTATAACAGCGCCTTTTTATGCGGCTTTAAATTTGCGGCTGGTCACCAGTAAACATATCCCTTTAAAACACCAACCTAAAAAGTTGCTCCAAGTGGCTAGCGTGTTGGGTATTTTGTTTCTTTTGGGCTTTAGTTGCGTTTACTTGTCCGTAATTTTTTGATTAGTGAAACTGTTTCGTAATTTTGTGAACTAAATTGCTATATGTCAGAAACTACCACTACGCAAGCGCCCGAAAGAGCTCCTAAGCCAAAATGGCTAAGAGTCAAACTTCCAACAGGTAAGAAATACACGGAATTACGCGGACTTGTGGATAAATATGAGCTGCATACCATTTGTACTTCAGGTAGTTGTCCCAATATGGGTGAATGCTGGGGTGAGGGCACGGCGACATTTATGATTCTAGGAAACATCTGTACACGTTCTTGTGGTTTTTGTGGTGTTCAAACAGGAAGACCCGATACCGTGGATTGGGCAGAGCCAGAAAAAGTTGCACGCTCCATCAAGATTATGAGTATCAAGCATGCTGTTATTACATCTGTTGACCGTGACGATTTGCCAGACCAAGGCACCATCATTTGGACCGAAACCGTAAAGGCCATTCGCAGAATGAACCCCAACACCACGCTTGAAACCTTAATCCCCGATTTTCAGGGCAGAGAAGACTTACTAGACCGCATTGTTGAAGTTGCCCCCGAAGTGGTGTCACACAACATGGAAACCGTGCGTAGGCTTACGCGTGAAGTGCGCATTCAAGCAAAATACGACAGAAGCCTAGAGGCACTCAAGTATCTTAAAGATCAAGGCGTACACCGCACAAAATCTGGTTTGATGCTAGGTCTGGGTGAAACTGAAGAAGAGGTCATTGCTTCAATGGAAGATTTACGCAATGCCAAAGTAGACATCATTACCCTTGGGCAGTATTTGCAACCGTCTAAAAAACACCTGCCTGTTGCTGATTTTATCACACCAGAGCAATTCAAAAAATACGAGGTATTGGGCAAAGAAATGGGCTTCCGCCATGTGGAAAGTGGGGCACTCGTACGCTCTTCCTACAAAGCGCACAAGCACATTCAATAATTAATTGTCAATTGCCGATTGGACCAAGTCTAGAAAGGCTTGTTCGTTATCCAAGAACCTTACCCCTACTCCGATGGTATGGCACTGCTCAAGTGCAGAAGAAGCCAAGCGGACGGCATCTTTTTCAGTCGTTAAAATGGGCTGCTGCATCGCTTTTAGGGATGCGATTTCTTTTTGGCCAAAATCGTGATGATCTGGATAAGACAAATGCCTAAAGTCAGCACCTTGACCTTTTAAGAAATCAACCAATGGTTTTGGATTGGCAATTCCGGTGATAAGCACAAAAGGACTCTTGACAAATTCTTTTAATGGCAATGTGCTTGCTCCTCGTACATGGGTTTCATATGCAAGTGTCGTAAAGAACAAAGCTTGATGGGGCAATAGACCCAAGCGTATCCTAAACGCTGTGCTGCTTTCCGCATCAATAGTTTTAGGGCATTTGGTAACCACCACAATATCAGCATCTCTTGCTGCGGCCGCTGGCTCTCGAAGGTTGCCAACAGGGAGCAAGGCATCGTCAAACCAAGGTTTTTGGAAGGTAGTCAACACTATTTTGAAATGAGGTTGCAGGGCCAAATGCTGTAAGGCGTCATCTAAAAAAATGGCTTCTAGTGCGGGTTTTTGCTTAAGCATTTGAACAATTCCCTTGGGTCTGTTTTCACAAACAGCCATAAATACCGCCGGATGCTTTTGTGCCAACATGAGGGGTTCATCTCCCACCTCAGAAGAAAGTGCACTAGAATGGACTGCTAAAAATCCTTTGGACTTACGCCCATACCCACGGCTCAACACACCCAATTCCTTTTTTTGGGAAAAATGGCGCAACAGAAAGTCGATCATAGGCGTTTTTCCAGTGCCTCCAGTAGCAAGGTTTCCAACCACAATTGTAGGAATGGGTGCCACATAGCGTGAAATAACACCCTTAGCATAGAGCTTTTTACGAAGCAAAACGGCTCCGGCAAATAAAATTTGAAAGGGAAACAATGCTTTTCTCCAAATTGCCATAAAAACAAAAGTAGAACTTTTATCTTTGGAACGATGACGGTACGCGAAATAACATCTTGTTTAGAAACATGGGCACCACTAACTTATGCCGAAGACTTTGATAATGTGGGGCTTCTGGTGGGTAGCCATGCACAAAAAGTTAAAAAGGTACTCATAGCGCACGATGCCCTTGAAGAGGTGATTGATGAGGCCATTGCCGAAAAATGCGAACTCGTGGTGTGCTTCCACCCTATTATTTTTAGAGGACTAAAAAAACTGACCGATTCGTCTTATGTGTCTAGAGCAGTAACCAAAGCCATTAAGCACGATATATCTATTTATGCCATTCACACCGCCCTTGACGTACAACTCGATGGCGTTAACGCTGGTTTGGCCAACGCATTGGGACTAAAGGACACAAGTGTCATTCAGCCTGCTAAAGGAACCATACAAAAACTTAATACTTATGTGCCAAACCCACAACTAGCGGCGGTGCAAGAAGCCCTATTTGCAGCTGGTGCCGGCGCGATGGGGCATTATGACGAATGTAGCTTTGCCGTTGAGGGGGAAGGTGGTTTTAAGCCACTTGAAGGAAGCAAGCCTTTTGTTGGCACAAGCGGATTTCGCCACACGGCAGCAGAAACACAATTGCAAATGATCTTTCCCAAGCACCTCCACAGCAAGGTCATTACTGCATTGTTGGACGCGCACCCTTATGAAACTGTCGCTTATGAAATTACAACATTGGAAAACAGCAGGTCTGATTTGGGCATGGGTTGTATTGGAGCGCTACCTAAGGGCATGCAAGAACCCGATTTTTTGAAAAAGCTAAAAGATATTTTAGGCACGCCGTTCTTTAGACACAGTGCGCTGCTAGGCAAAGACATCAAGCGTGTGGCCATACTGGGAGGTTCAGGCAGCTTTGCCATTGAAAGTGCCATGGCTCAGGGCGCTGATGCATACATTACTGCAGACCTTAAATACCACGATTTTTTTAGGGCTGAAGAAAGCTGTTTGCTTGTTGATGTTGGACACTATGAAAGTGAGCAATTCACCAAAACAACAATTATGAAGCATCTTAACGAAAATTTCCCTAATTTTGCGTTCATTTCATCAAAAACGGACACCAATCCTGTTCATTACTTCTAAACTATGGCAAAAAAGAAAGTTGAAACAACTATCGAAGAAAAACTACGAGCACTATACAACCTACAACTGGTTGATACACGCATAGACGAAATACGAAACGTACGCGGTGAGTTACCGCTAGAGGTAGAAGATTTGGAGGCAGAGGTTGCAGGTCTGGACAAAAGACTAAGCAACCTAGGCATTGAGGTTACTGCTTATGAAGACGAAATCAAAGCCAAAAAACTAGGTATTGAAACTTCAAAAGAGCTCATCAAAAAATACAACGAACAACAAAAAAATGTACGCAACAACCGTGCATACGAGTCGTTGACTAAAGAAATTGAGTACCAAGAGCTCGAAATTCAACTAGCCGAAAAGCAAATCAGCCAGCTAAAAGCCTTGATTGAACAAAAGAACGAGTCTGTTACGGAAACAACAACCAAACTAGACGAACGCAAAAACCACCTTCAGCACAAAAAAGATGAGCTTGACGCCATACTAGCGGAAACGCAAAAGGAAGAAAAGTTGTTACTCAAGAAATCTGAAGAATACGAAAAGATGGCTGACGAAAGACTCGTAAATGCATACCAACGCATTCGCGCATCTGTTAAAAATGGTCTAGCGATTGTTTCTGTTGAACGTGGCGCATCGGGTGGTTCATTCTTTACCATTCCACCACAGGTTCAAATGGAAATTGCAACACGCAAAAAAATAATCACTGACGAGCACAGTGGTCGTATTTTGGTAGATAAAGATCTTGCTGAAGAGCAAGAAACCTATATGCAAGGCGTTATTGCTTCTATCTAGGTTTTTTAGTAAAATCAACATACCAATTTATAGCAACTGGATTCCTCAGGGCATCTTGTGAAATCACCGCCTCAGGCTTTTCTCCCATTAAAATTCTTTTGATTGGAATCTCGACCTTTTTTCCACTGATGGTATAGGGAATTTCGGGAGTCATATAAATTGCGTCAGGCACATGCCTCGGCGAGCAGCTTTTTCGGATATGTTGTTTTATGACAGCAATATCTACTGCTTCATCTGCTTGAATAAAAAGCAGCAATTGATCTATTTGCTCATTTTGCAGATGCACCACCAAAGCATCCGCAACAGCTTCTAGCTGCGACAGCGCAGTATACAACTCAGAAGTGCCGATACGCACACCCGAACGATTGAGCGTTGCATCAGAACGCCCGTAGATAATCACGCCCTTGGTTGCGGTAATGGCAGCCCAATCGCCGTGATGCCAGACCGATTTAAATTTGGAAAAATAACTGGAAGCATACCGATTATATTCGGGGTCATTGACCAAATAAATTGGCATTGATAAAAAAGCTTGGGTAAGCACCAACTCACCAGCTGTTTCGACAACCTCCTTAGCGTCATTGTCCCAAACGCTTATGGCAGCGCCGAGCATCTTGCATTGTAGTTCGCCGGGAATTACGGGCAGGTCGGGATGCCCCCCTACAAATGCCGTACATACGTCCGTACCACCGCTGAGGGAAATTACCTGTGCGGAGGGAAAAAGCGCTTGCAATCCTCTGCATACAGCTGCCGACATGGGAGACCCTGTTGAACCAATGGTTTTTAGAAAAGAAAAATCGGTTTGGATTGCTAATGGACTTGGAGAAGCCACTTGCTGCTGATAATAAACCGCCCCACCGCCAAAGTGATTGATGTTGGCCTTCTGTGCAAACTGCCACAAACGGTCTGTGGTTGGAAAGGTCGGCGCACCTGAATACAAACAAAGTGTTGCGCCACACAGCAAACTACCTAATGCGTAATTCCACATCATCCAGCCGGTAGTGGAATACCAAAAATACCGATCCCCTGCTCTGACATCTTGATGTAAGGCCAAAGCCTTGAGGTGCTCTAACAGCATATGGCCCGTGCCGTGAACAATGGCCTTGGGTTTTCCCGTCGTGCCAGAAGAGAACAATACCCAGATGGGATCTGAAAAAGAAACCGATTCAAAATACATTTGGTTTATGGCTACGGGGGCATCATCAAAACTTAGGTGATCATCGAGCAATAAGGTGTTTTGAATAGAACCTATGGTAGCGCTAATGGTCTTGATTTTTGCGCTGATGTCAAAGGCTTTCCCGCCATAGGCATATTGCTGATGGGCGAATAGCACTTTAGGAGACAACTGGGCAAAGCGTTCACAAACGGCGTCGGCACCAAAGTCGGGAGAACAAGAGGACCAAACCGCACCCAAGGCATTGGTAGCCAAAAAGGCGGCAACCGTTTCTGGGCTGTTGATACCATAGCATACCACAACATCTCCTTTGACAACACCAAGCGTTTTAAGCTGCTGCTGTATGGCGTCGGTTTTGGCAATAAGTTGTCCCCAACTGATTTCAACCACCTCACTTGTCTCGTTTTGGTAGATTATTGCGGGCTGCGGGGGGGTAGCATTGCGGAACACATGATGGGCATAGCTTAGTTGTGCACCCGTGAACCATTTGGTTTTCCAAAATGGGGTTGCTGGGACATAAGCCTGCTCGTAAGGGATGTCAAAATCAACCTTAAAAAATTGGGTGATGCTTTCCCAAAAGGCAGCTTGGTTATCAATACTCCATTGGTGAAGGGCTTCGTAATCCTTAAAAGCAAGCGATTGCGTATCCGCTAAAAAGCGGCTGTATGCGCGCATTAAGGATGGATTTTTGGACTGCATAAGAGCAATATACAACCTTATGGAGAAATGGAAGCAATGTGTATTTTTACCATGTGAATAATGGCTACTCCACCGTCACCGACTTTGCCAGGTTTCTAGGCTGATCTACATTACAACCGCGCATGATGGCAATATGATATGAAAGCAATTGCAACGGAACAGAGGCCAGTATGGGCACCAAAGCTTCTGTTACTTCGGGAATTTCAATCACGTGATCAGAAAGCAGTTTAACACTCTCATCGCCTTTAGTAACGATTGAAATGATCTTGGCATTTCGCGATTTTATTTCTTGTACATTACTGACAATCTTTTCATAGTGTCCCTTGTTGGTAGCGATAACCACCACGGGCATGTTTTCGTCAATTAGGGCAATGGGGCCGTGTTTCATCTCTGCTGCGGGATAGCCTTCGGCATGGATATAAGAAATCTCTTTAAGCTTTAATGCCCCCTCAAGCGCAGCGGGAAAATTATACCCCCTACCCAAATACAAAAAGTTTGAAACGTCTTTGTATTCACGAGCAATTTTTTCAATTTGTTTGTCGTAAGCCAACACAGTCTCTATCAATTTTGGAAGTGCAACTAATTGTTTGGCAACACGATCAAAATCAGTATTATCAATGGTTCCTTTGAGTTGTCCCAAGCGCAGCCCCATCATGATAATTACCGTAAGCTGGGTGGTAAACGCCTTGGTAGACGCCACACCTATTTCAGGACCAGCGTGCGTATAAGCACCCCCATCAGAAGCCCTAGCAATGGAAGAACCTACCACATTACAAATACCAAACACAAAAGCGCCATTTTCTTTGGCAAGCTTTATAGCCGCTAGGGTGTCGGCAGTTTCACCAGATTGAGAAATCGCAATGACAATATCTCCTTTATTGATAACGGGATTGCGATAACGGAATTCAGAGGCGTACTCCACCTCAACAGGGATACGTGCCGCATCTTCAAACAGGTATTCTGCCACCAAACCCGCATGCCAAGAAGTTCCGCAAGCGATTATGGTAATGCGTGAAGCGTTTTTAAATATTTCTTTATTTTGTTCAATACCAGAAATATTGATTCGCCGCTCATCTACCAACAGCCGTCCTCTAAAAGTATCGGTTATGGCATGGGGTTGCTCGTGAATTTCTTTAAGCATAAAATAATCAAAACCGCCTTTCTCAATGGTTTCCAACGATAGCTGAATGTCTTGGACAATGGGGGTAATGACTTTATCGCTTATGATAGAATACATCTTAAAACCTTGTGCTCTAGAAATAACCGCCATTTCATTATCGTCCAAATATATGGTGCGTTTGGTGTACTCAATAAAAGGGGATGCATCAGAGGCAATAAAATATTCGTCCTTCCCTATGCCTATAGCCAATGGACTACCCAATTTGGCAACCACTACTTCTCCTGGGCGATCTGCATCAATGACTGCAATAGCATAGGCACCCACTACTTGAGTTAGTGCAATTTGAACTGCCTTGCCAACCTTTAGCTTTTGGGACGTCTTGATAAACTCAATAAGATTCACAAGCACTTCAGTGTCGGTATCCGATTTAAAGTGGAAGCCGTTGTCTGACAACATTTTCTTTAACGCGGCGTAATTTTCAATAATACCATTGTGAACAATGGCTATTTTTCCAGAGTTGGAAAGGTGTGGGTGAGAATTTAAATCTGATGGTATGCCGTGAGTGGCCCAGCGTGTGTGACCCATTCCAAGGGTTTTACCCTTGTTGTCATGCGATGCTGCGATCTGCTCTAAGTCTGAGACCTTTCCCTTTGTTTTGACTACAATATTGGTGTCGTTAAAAAGCATGATGCCAGCACTGTCATACCCTCTATATTCAAGGCGTTTTAAGCCTTTAATAATGATGGGGTAAGCATCACGATGACCAATATATCCTACAATTCCACACATATACGCTTTGCTTTATTAAAAAACTGAACTATTGCAAAGATATTGTAAATATTAAGAGATTAAAATGTAGGCTTTGGGATTTAACACGATTAGCGGCTCATGTAAACACAACCCTTTGAAAACAAAAAAATCCCAATGCTTTGCATTAGGATTGTGATTGATGTGGGCGCTGAGGGATTAATCTTCCCGTTTCGACCTCTACTGCAAATACAATCCTGTGCACCTCATGCACATTTTTTGTTTTAAAAAAAGTCTTAAATAAAACGTTCTTTTTTTTTGAAAACAAAAAATCCCAATGCTTTGCATTAGGATTGTGATTGATGTGGGCGCTGAGGGATT